>Ga0208382_1000011_pt1 | contig 56471 bp, 58 predicted proteins | sample CryBogCBE28Sep08_FD_184582 | JGI IMG/M metagenome (GOLD analysis project Ga0208382, IMG submission 184582) | Freshwater microbial communities from Crystal Bog, Wisconsin, USA - CBE28Sep08 (SPAdes) | ecosystem: Environmental > Aquatic > Freshwater > Lake | place: Crystal Bog, Wisconsin, USA...
TAGCAGCCCTAGAAATTAAATAAATGGCGATCGCGGTATTGATCGGCCCTCCAGGTAGCGGTAAATCTTCTATTGGCCGCGCTCTGGCAAAACTTCTAGGCCAGGATTTTGTTGATACAGATGCGCTGATAGAGGAACAAGAAGGCAAAAGCATCAGTGAAATCTTTCAACAAAGTGGGGAAGAGAAATTCAGAGAAATAGAGAGCGCAGTTGTTGCCCATCAGCTTGCTCACGCAGAGGGAATCATCGCACTCGGCGGAGGGGCCGTTTTGAGCCCCGCTACACAGGCTGCCTTGAAAAATAGCACTGCTGATGTCATTTTTCTCAATGTCTCAGCAAACAATGCAGTACCGCGAGTGTCTGCAAACTCCTCTCGGCCATTGCTGAGTGAGAACCCTTCTGATCAATGGTCTGCTTTGTTGAAAAAGCGACTCCCGATCTACACCGACCTTGCCGATATAACTATTGATACAGATAACAAAAAGGCCCAAGAAGTTGCCAGTGAGATCGCTGTCTTGCTCAAGGAACTTGCATGAAGAAGATATCAGTAGACGCAGAGCGTTCATACGACGTGGAAATTGGTATTTCATGGAAGAGTGCACTTGAAGGGATTGCCGCCAAGCACTCACATTTGTTTGTGATAATTCCAGCAACGATGGAAGACAAACTGGGATTCAGGAAGCTCTTTGCAAATCAATCAGGAGTAAGTATTCGCGTTGTCCCAGATGGTGAGGAACAAAAGGACCACAAAGTAGTTACAGCACTGTGGGATGAAATTGCTGGAGCCAAGATCTCGCGCACTGATGCCGTAGTAGGAATCGGTGGGGGAGCAAGTACAGACCTTGCAGGCTTCGTTGCAGCTACGTGGCTACGAGGTGTGAATTGGTATGCAATTCCTACGACACTAGCAGGAATGGTTGATGCATCAGTTGGTGGCAAGACTGGAATTAATACAGAGGCTGGCAAGAACCTAGTTGGCGCATTTCATTCACCGTCAGGCGTCTACATTGATACATCTTTTCTAGATACCTTATCGGATCGAGATTTTGCTGCTGGTTTAGCCGAAGTTATTAAGACGGGTTTTATTCGAGACGTTGAAATCCTCAACTTGTTGGAGAAACATCCAACGATCGAAGAAGCTCGCGCGGTTTCTGAAGAGCTAATTTGGCGAAGCGTGAAAGTGAAGGCAGATGTAGTCTCGGCCGATTTCAAGGAAAGTAAGCTCCGGGAAATCTTGAACTATGGCCACACCTTCGGACATGCCATTGAAAGGCATGCTCAATACGCCTTGCGACACGGTGAAGCGGTCGCACTAGGAATGCATTTCGAAGCACTTTTGAGTGCTGAGGTTTTAGGTCTTGGCAAAGATGTGATTGAACGCCAAGAAGGATTGCTTAAATCCTTTGGGTTGTCAGTTGGTTTGGATGCAAAGCGTTTTCCTCTCGAAGCTCTCATTGAGTTGATGGCTGGGGATAAGAAATCTAGAAATGGAGAGCTACGTTTCGTTGGGCTCACAGCCCTTGGTGAGCCAGGTTGGATCCAAGCGCCAAGTGAAAGCATCCTTAGAGCTGTCTATGAGAAGATTACCCAATGAAGATTCTTGTGCTCAATGGTCCGAATCTTGGACGCCTTGATCTTCGTGATTCAAAGATTTATGGTGACCTAAACTTTGCGGAGCTCACTGAATTTATTCAAAACGCCGCAAAGAGTGTCGGCCTTGATGCAGATGTCAGGCAGAGTGATAGTGAATTGGAACTTATCCAATGGCTGCATGAAGCTGCCGACGCAAAAACCCCGGTGATTTTCAATCCTGCCGCCTTTACACATTACTCATATGCAATCAGAGATGCCGCTGCGATGCTTAAAGCCCCATTGATTGAAGTGCATTTGAGCAATCCATTAGCGCGAGAAGAATTTCGTCATACATCCGTTATTTCAGGAGTAGCTCATGGAACAATCGGCGGATTTGGACCAGATTCCTACCGTTTGGCAATTTTGGCCATGAAAGAACTCCTTTAACTTTCAGGTATCCTTCTCCAATGGCCACAACTAATGATCTTAAGAACGGAATGACCCTTGATATTGAGGGAAAGCTATGGACCGTCATTGAATTTCAACACGTAAAGCCTGGCAAGGGCCCTGCGTTCGTGCGCACGAAGCTCAAGCTAGTTCCTGGTGGCAAGGTAGTTGAGAAGACCTTTAACGCAGGTGTAAAGGTTGAAGTAGCGATGCTTGAAAAGCGTGACATGACATTCCTTTATCGCGATGGCGAAGACTTTATTTTTATGGATTCTCAAAACTATGACCAGATGAGTATTTCTGGGGCAGTTGTGGGCGATTCTGCTGATTACATGCTTGAAAATGTTGAGGCCGTTGTAGCAGTCCATGAAGGCAATCCTCTGTACATTGAATTGCCAGCTTCTGTTGAACTTCTTATCACTTATACAGAGCCTGGCCTACAAGGTGATCGCTCATCTGGTGGAACAAAGCCAGCAACTCTTGAGACAGGAATTCAAATTCAAGTTCCATTGTTTATTAAGCAGGACGAAAAGGTGCTGGTTGACACAAGAACTGGTGCATATCTCGGCCGAGCAAATTCTTAAAGTCTTTAGAGTCAAGCGATGAGCGCCCGCCGGAAAGCAAGAAAACGTGCGCTTGATCTTCTCTTTGAGTCTGACCTTCGAGGCTCAAATCCTGTTGAGCTTCTAACTTCGAGGCCTGCTCCAGACTTGTCCGAGGCAGAATACGTCGCGGTTCTCATTAATGGAATATCCGAACACAGTAGCAAGATTGATGAGTTTATTAATACTTACGCCGAAGGCTGGGATATGGATCGCATGCCTGCAGTTGATAGGAATTTGCTTCGTGTAGCACTCTTTGAAATTTTATGGCAAGAGGGGTTAGATGATCAGATCGCTGCTAATGAGGCGGTCGAACTAGCTTCTGAGCTTTCAACAAAAGACTCGGCGGCCTACATCAACGGAGTCCTCGGGCGCATCATCGCCTTGAAGGCGGTTCTGCCACTCTAGTTCGTGGCTTTTTAGGGTTTTGGATTCACCATGCTATTCTTTGCGGGCAGAGAAATCTGTGATTGAAATTCCTTTAACGAACCGTCCTGTGAGGCGGGCAAGGAGAACTTATGAGTGTTGTGCTGGATTCGGGCGAGATTGATCGCTCTCTTAAACGCATTTCCCACGAAATTATTGAACATAATCACGGGCTTTCCGATGTTGTTTTGCTGGGAATACCAACACGTGGAGTGAGCCTTGCTAATCGAATAGGTAATTTTCTTCAAAGTATCGACTCGGCAGTTCCAGTTGGTGTTCTGGATATAACAATGCACCGAGACGACCTTCGTATCAGAGGTCCGCGTCCTCTTACTCCGACCCTGCTTCCGAGTGAGGGTATAGAGGGTAAACACGTTGTATTAGTCGATGATGTTCTCTTCTCAGGGCGCACAATCAGAGCCGCACTAGATGCCATAGGAGAACTTGGTAGACCGAAGAGTGTTCAGCTCGCAGTTCTCATTGATAGAGGTCACAGAGAACTGCCTATCCGCGCCGATTATGTCGGTAAGAACATCCCTACCAACGTCCGCGAGAGCGTTCGCGTGAGTTTGAAAGAAAATGATGGGATCGATCAGGTAGAGGTGGGTCAGTCCCATGAATAACCTGCTTTCAACAAAAGGCATGACTTCTCAAAGCGCGTTTGAAATTCTAGATACTGCCCGTGAACTTGCAAGAATCACCGATGGTCCTAATAAAAAGCTCCCCACTTTGCGCGGTCGAACTATTGTGAATTTGTTCTTCGAAGATTCAACCCGAACCCGACTGTCTTTCGAGGCGGCAGCAAAACGCCTGTCAGCTGACGTCATTAACTTCTCTGCAAAAGGTTCAAGTGTGAGCAAAGGTGAAAGCCTAAAAGACACCGCTCAAACGATTGAAGCGATGGGTATTGATGCCGTTGTTTTAAGACACCCTTCATCTGGAGCGGCGCAGAGATTGGCAGAGTCAGGTTGGATCAACTCAAAGGTAGTTAATGCAGGGGATGGCACTCACGAGCACCCAACTCAAGCGCTTTTGGATGCTTACACCATACGAAGTCACTTTCCAGATCACGACCGAGACTTCTCGGGACTTCATGTGGGAATTGTTGGTGACATTTTGCACTCCAGAGTTGCCCGCAGTAACGCGTACCTATTGAGTAGCCTTGGGGCGAAAGTTACGATGGTGGCCCCTTCAACTTTGATTCCGATCGGAGTTGATGAATGGCCAGCAGAGTTAAGTAACGACTTAGATTCTGTGATCGGTGATTTAGATGCAGTGATGATGTTGAGAGTTCAAAGCGAACGTATGAGCGACTCGTATTTTCCTAGTGAGCGCGAATATGCAAGAGACTATGGATTAAGTGAGAACCGATTGAACCAGATGAAGAAGAGCGCGATAGTGATGCATCCAGGTCCCATGAATCGAGGCCTAGAGATCTCTGCCGCAGCAGCCGATTCAGAGCGTTCAGTAATTTTAGAGCAGGTAGCAAATGGTGTCGTGGTAAGAATGGCTGTTCTTTATATGCTTTTAGGCGGAGTTCCAATCCCAGGAGCCGGTGAGATTGTATGAAGAATCTAACGCTCAAGAGCGCCAGGCTTGCAGATGGAACAGTTGTCGATCTTAAAATTGTCCAAGGAATAATCACTGAAATATCTTCTAACATTAAGTCAGACGGGGACGAAGTAGATCTGGCAAAGAACCTTCTCCTCCCTGGACTTGTTGACCTGCATACTCATCTTCGGGAGCCTGGAAAAGAGAATTCAGAAACCGTTCTCACGGGAAGTAAAGCTGCTGTCCGTGGTGGTTACACAGCGCTGTCGGCAATGGCAAATACATCACCTGTTGCAGATAGCGCTGGTGTTGTTGAACAAGTACAACGACTGGGTAAGTTGGCAGGACTATGTGATGTCTTCCCAATTGGAGCAGTGACGGTTGGATTACATGGAGAGCAGTTAGCTGAACTATCCGCCATGGCCCACTCCGCGGCCAATGTTCGCATTTTTAGTGATGATGGAAAATGCGTGAGTGATCCTCTTCTTATGCGCCGCGCCCTTGAATACGTAAAAAGCTTTGGGGGAGTAATTGCCCAGCATGCTCAGGAACCGCTACTAACTAAAAATGCACAGATGAATGAGGGCGTGATCTCCGGAAAACTAGGGCTAACGGGATGGCCTGCCGTCGCTGAAACTTCAATCATTGCTCGGGATATTCTCCTAGCCGATCAGGTAAAGAGTAGATTGCACATCTGTCACTTAAGTACCCGTGGGGGAGTAGAAATTGTTCGCTGGGCAAAGTCGCAAGGAATGAGCGTCACAGCAGAAGTCACGCCTCATCATTTGATGCTTACTGATGATTTGGTTGAAAGTTATGACCCTGTTTACAAAGTAAACCCACCTCTTCGCACATTGGATGATGTTCAAGCACTTCGTGAAGGCCTTGCTGATGGAACGATCGATATTGTTGCCACAGATCATGCCCCGCATGCCGATGAAGATAAGGATTGTGAATGGAGCGCAGCAGCCTTTGGAATGATCGGACTTGAGACGGCTCTTTCTGTTACAGCAACTGCCATGATTTCAACCAAGATGATGGATTGGAACTCACTTGCGGTGCGCATGTCCACGAAGCCCGCGCATATTGGTGGGTACGCAAACCATGGTGTTATTGCGGTGGGAGCACATGCAAACCTCACGGCAATTGATACAGAGGCGCGTTGGAAAGTGAATCGTGATGAATCACTTTCAAAGAGTCGAAATACCCCCTTTCATGGTCAGGAATTAGTAGGAAAAGTTATGGATACTTTTTTTAATGGCGTACATGTGTTAGCTCACGGTTCCCTGACTGGAAACAAATATGAGTAAGGCATTTTTAGTCCTGGATGATGGAACTATTTTTGAAGGTTCAAGTTGGGCTGCAACAGGTGAAACATTTGGTGAAGCCGTTTTCTCCACGGGCATGACTGGATACCAAGAGACTTTGACGGACCCGTCCTATCACAAGCAAATCGTGATCATGACTGCGCCTCATATTGGCAATACTGGAATGAATGATTTCGATATGGAATCCGATCGAATTTGGGTTGCAGGCTTTGTTGTGAGAAATCCTTCTCCGCGCGTGAGTAATTGGCGTTCTGAATATTCGCTTGAAGATGCGCTTATCAAATCGGGTGTAGTAGGCATTCAAGGCGTGGATACAAGGGCGATTACTCGCCACCTACGTGATCGCGGTGCAATGAGAGTTGGCATCTTTTCCGGAGCTGAATATTCCCGAGATGAGATGGTAGTCAAGGTTCGCAATTCAGAGCAGATGTCGGGTGCTTTCTTAGCTAAAGATGTCACCACAGCTAAAAAATATGTTGTAGAAGTACCAAAAGGTATTGAAAAGAAGTTTACGGTTGCCGCCCTTGATCTTGGAATCAAACGAGCAACACCTCGATCCATGTCTGAGAGAGGAATGGAAGTCCACGTATTTCCATTAGATGCAACAGCCGATGAAATTATGAGTATCCATCCGGATGGGCTTTTTATCTCCAATGGCCCAGGAGATCCAGCAACTATGACTTCAACTGTTGATCTGGTACGCGAATTTCTCACGAATTCAATTCCTGTATTTGGAATTTGCTTTGGACACCAAATCCTTGGGCGCGCTCTTGGGTTTGACACATATAAGCTGCCATTTGGCCATCGCGGAATAAATCAACCAGTTAAAAACTTGCAGTCGGGGAAAGTTGAGATTACTGCCCACAACCACGGGTTTGCAGTTGATGCACCTACTGAAGGAAATTTCTCGACCGTCTTTGGATCCGGATTTGTCAGCCACATTTGTCTCAATGACGGAGTTGTAGAAGGCTTGGAACTATTAGAACGCCCCGCGTTTAGCGTCCAGTACCACCCGGAATCTGCCGCCGGCCCTCATGATGCCAAATATCTTTTCGATCATTTCGCAGACATTATGGCGAAGTCATCAGCCTCACGAGGTGCTCATGCCTAAAGATAAAGATATCAAGAGCGTTCTTGTAATCGGAAGTGGACCGATCGTCATTGGCCAAGCATGCGAGTTCGATTACTCAGGAGTTCAAGCTTGTCGAATTCTCCGTGAGGAAGGGATTCGAGTAATTTTGATCAATTCTAATCCTGCAACGATCATGACTGATCCTGAATTTGCCGATGCCACCTACATAGAACCAATTACTCCTGAGATCATTGAAAAGATATTGGAAATTGAGAAGCCATCTGCAGTACTTGCAACACTTGGTGGTCAGACGGCATTGAATGCTGCCATGGCTCTTCATGAGCGCGGTTCATTTGAAAAATTTAATACCAAGCTCATCGGAGCAAATGTTGAGGCAATTAAGCGAGGTGAAGATCGCGAAATCTTCAAAAGTATTGTCGCAAAAATTGGGGGAGAATCTGCGCTCTCTCGTATTTGTCATTCAATGTCTGACTGCCTAACTGCGGCTCAAGAGTTGAATTATCCGGTGGTCGTTCGTCCCTCATTCACGATGGGCGGTTTGGGCTCTGGAATTGCATTTAATCAGAGTGAACTTGAACTTATAGCTGGAGCGGGCCTGCGACACTCTCCAACGAATGAAGTCTTGCTCGAAGAATCAATTCTCGGTTGGAAAGAATACGAACTTGAAGTAATGCGTGATCATCGCGACAACGTTGTGATCGTTTGTAGCATTGAAAATATTGATCCAATGGGAGTTCATACCGGCGATTCAATCACTGTGGCTCCTGCCCTAACATTGACAGACGTTGAGTATCAAAAACTCCGGGATTTATCCATCGACATTATCCGTGAAGTAGGTGTTGATACTGGCGGCTGTAATATTCAGTTTGCTGTAAATCCAACTAATGGTCGAATAATTGTGATTGAAATGAACCCAAGAGTTTCACGCTCTTCGGCCTTAGCGTCTAAAGCGACTGGGTTCCCAATTGCAAAAATAGCCACCAAGCTCGCTGTTGGTTACACACTCGATGAAATTCAAAACGACATTACGAAAAGTACACCGGCATCATTTGAGCCAACCTTGGATTACATCGTTGTTAAAGTACCAAGATTTGCGTTTGAGAAATTTCCGGAAGCCGATCCTCGATTAACTACAACAATGAAATCCGTGGGCGAAGCGATGGCGATCGGGCGTTCATTCCCTGAGGCACTCCAAAAGGCTCTTAGATCGGTTGAGAAAAAGGGAACTTCTTTTTCATGGACGAAAGAAGGACACAGCCGCGAAGAACTATTGTCGAAGATCGGGATCCCAACCGAGTGGCGCTTGCAGCAAGTACAGAGGGCACTCTGGCTTGGAGCAACTATCGATGAGGTTCACCGAATTACCAAGATTGATCCATGGTTCCTAGAACAAATTGTGATGATTAACGGACTTGCTGATGGCATTGCATCGGAAGCAGTGTTGAGTCCGGAGTTCTTCGCCAAGATTAAGGCTTCTGGTTTTTCCGATCTTCAAATTGCGACTCTTCGCGGAACTAATGAACTTGCGATTCGTGCTGAACGAAATTCCTTAGGTTTAAAGCCAGTATTTAAAACTGTTGATACATGCGCCGCGGAATTTGAAGCACATACGCCTTATCACTACTCAAGCTATGACTTTGAGACGGAAGTACTGCCTCGCACAAAGCCTGCAGTCATAATCCTGGGAAGCGGTCCGAATCGAATCGGCCAAGGACTTGAATTTGACTACTCGTGCGTCCATGCTGCCTTTGCGCTTCGAGATGCCGGTTATGAAACCGTGATGATCAATTGCAATCCGGAGACAGTGTCTACAGATTACGACACATCTGATCGCCTATATTTTGAACCGCTGACGCTAGAAGATGTGTTAGAAGTAATTAAAGCTGAAACAGCTGCAGGACCAGTACTCGGTGTAATCGCTCAACTCGGCGGACAAACTCCACTCGGCCTTGCACGTGGTCTTTTGGAAGCTGGAGTGAAAATTCTTGGCACTAGCCCGGATGCAATTGATTTAGCAGAAGATCGCGGAGAATTCGGTCGCATACTGCAAGAAAATGGACTCACTGCGCCGAAATTTGGACTAGCCAGATCATACGAAGAAGCGGTGGCGGTCGCTGCAGAGATTTCTTATCCCGTTCTCGTTCGCCCCTCATTTGTACTCGGCGGGCGTGGAATGGAAATTGTTTATGATGACGAATCCTTGAGAGGTTTCATTCAAAAGGCAACAGAGATTACCCCGAACCAACCAGTTCTGATTGACCGCTTCTTAGATGATGCGATTGAAATCGATGTTGACGCGCTATTTGATGGCAAAGAACTTTTCTTAGCCGGAACAATGGAACACATTGAAGAGGCTGGTATTCACTCAGGTGATTCGGCGTGCGTTCTTCCGAGCATGTCTTTATCTGCTGCAAAACTCGATGAGGTGAGAGCTGCAACAGAGAAGATCGCAAGGGGAGTGGGCGTCAGGGGGCTAATCAATATTCAATTTGCGATCTCCCGTGCTGAAAAAGATCAAACACTTTACGTTCTTGAAGCGAACCCTCGTGCCTCTCGTACAGTCCCATTTGTGAGCAAGGCTACGGGTATTCAATTAGCTAAGGCTGCATCACTGATCGCTATGGGAAAGAGCATCGCGGAGTTAAGAGAGGCAAACTTCTTGCCAAGTGCAGGAGATGGGATTGCTGTAGGAGTGTCTGTGAAGGAAGCGGTACTTCCTTGGAATAGATTCCGTAGATCAGATGGAATGGGCGTTGACTCCGTTCTTGGTCCAGAGATGCGCTCTACTGGTGAAGTCATGGGAATTGCTGAAACATTTGGTGAGGCATATGCCAAAAGCCAGGTTGCATCATTTGGCGCACTTCCACTCTCAGGGACGGTATTCCTTTCACTATCCGAGCGCGACAAAGCACCAAGTGTTGAACCTGCCAGAGCGCTAGTGAATTTAGGATTTACGTTGTACACAACCGCTGGGACGCAAAAACTCTTGAGTGATAACGGTGTTGCTTCCAAACTTGTACGAAAGAACTCAGAACCTGGAGAAGGTTTATCTGCTGTGGATATCATTAACACATCGATGGTTGACCTTGTGATCAACACTCCTCTAGGCCGTGGAACTAGACAAGATGGTTGGCTTATCCGGACAGCCTCTGTTCAAAGAGGCATTCCAATCATTACTACTATCGCTGGGTTTAAAGCAGCGGTTGCAGGAATTACCGCCCTTCGCGCACATGACTTCTCTGTGAAGTCTCTTCAAAAGTGGCAGAAGTCGGTGAAGTAAATGGATTTTCCAACGATTAATCCGAAAGCTCAGCAATTTGATGCTGAAGTACTTTCTAACAAGCGCGTTGGTTCATATAACCACATGGTCTTTTCGGTGAACGAAATCGCTTCCTATGCACGGCCGGGAAACTTCGTAGCAATCTCTGTCGGCGGACCCGGAACTTCTATGGTTCTACGACGAGCTTTTGCAATCTATCGAGCAACGGTGAAGCCAGATGGACAAGGTCTTCTTGAATTAGTGATTGCCCCCTTTGGTAATGGAAGCACGTGGCTTTCCAACAGACAGGTTGGAGATTTGGTAAACATGGTTGCTCCACTTGGAACTGCCTTCGGCATTCCTACAGAACCCGTGAGAGCGCTACTTGTCGGTGGCGGTTATGGATCAGCACCACTGTTCGCGTTGGCTGAAGTTCTAAAAAGTCGTGGGTGTCGAGTCGATATGGTTTTAGGAGCAAGCACAGCCGCCAAGATCTATGCCCCGCTTGAAGGCAAGCGATCTGTGAGCTCATTGACGATTACAACAGATGATGGAAGCGCTGGAACACATGGACGGGTCAGTGATGTAATTCCGGGGATTATTGCAAGTAGTAATATCGAAATAATTTATTCGTGTGGGCCGATGGCCATGCTTGCTGCTATAACAAATATTTCAAAAGAGCGTGGAATCATGCATCAGTGCTCGGTTGAAGAGTCGATGGCGTGTGGCATCGGAGTTTGCATGACCTGCGTTTTACCTGTTGAGGGTGAAGATGGCGTAGTTCGCATGACGCGTACATGTATTGATGGTCCGGTAATGGATGGCAGCAAAGTGACTTGGACTAAGTCCCGTGAGGTTCCAGACGGGGTGTGGGGCAAATGACTTTTGATTTCAGCACAGCCATGTCAGGGGCAAGATTTTCAAACCCGATCCTTACAGCAAGCGGATGCGCTGGATCCGGCAAGGAGCTTTCTCAATTTTTCCCTCTAAGTGAATTAGGCGCAATTGTTACTAAATCTATTATGGTCAAACCTAGAAGTGGTCGGGCCACTCCACGTATGGCGGAGACACCAAGTGGAATGCTCAATTCGATCGGACTGCAAGGCCCCGGTATTGATCAATTTTTGGAAAATGATATTCCTTGGCTCAAAGAGCAGGGAGTGAAGATTGTTATCAGTATCGCCGGTGAAACTGTTGAAGATTACGCTGTACTTGCTCGCAAAGTCCGTGGCGTTCCAGGAATCACTGCATTAGAAGTGAATATTTCTTGTCCAAATGTTGAAAATAGAGGCCAGGTATTCGCTTGCAATCCAGACACAGCAAGAGATGCGATTTCAGCAGTTCGCCGAAATATTGGGGGAGAAGTACCAATCATCGCAAAGCTCACTCCTGATGTAACTGACATAACCGAGATCGCTCGCGAAGTTGTCGATGCCGGAGCAGATGGACTTGCACTTATAAATACCCTCCTTGGTATGGTGATAGATACCAACACCATGTTCCCCAAGTTATCTCAAAAGACCGGCGGATTATCTGGGCCGGCTATTAGACCTGTTGCTGTTCGCGCCATCTATCAAGTACACGCAGCGCTTCCGGAGACACCGATACTTGGAATGGGAGGAGTCGTTTCAGGACGCGATGCATTTGAACTTGTACTTGCTGGGGCAAGCGCCGTATCAGTTGGCACCGCTACATTTGGTAATCCAACGGCTGCCATGGTTATCAAACAGGAGCTTGAAGAAATTTGTATTCAAAGAGGCTTCCAGAATTTTAGAGATGCCATAGGTTTTGCTCATAGAGCGGAGGGTGATCATGCCGAGTAACTCACGGATCATTCTGGCGCTAGATACTGACGATTTAGATCTTGCAGGACAATGGATTCAGGCCACACACAAGAGTGTGGGCGTATACAAAGTTGGACTAGAATTTTTCTTAAAATTTGGTCACGAAGGTGTGAGAAAGTTGCATGAGTATGGAGACTTCGAGCTCTTTTTAGATCTCAAGCTTCATGATATTCCCAACACTGTTGCTGGAGCTGTGGGAGCTGTGCGTGAGACTAAGCCCAGATTTCTTACAGTTCATGCATCTGGTGGAACTCAAATGATTAGTGCAGCAGCAAATGGCGCCCCAGAGATTGATATAACAGCAGTTACGGTCTTGACCTCACTTAGTGAAAGCATGCTAAACGACATGGGAATTGAAAGCAGCCCTCTGAATCTTGCAATCTCACTTGCAAAAAATTCAATCGATGCAGGGGCAAAAGCAATCGTTTGCTCTCCACTTGAGGTTGCTGCGATCAGAAGCGCTGTCGGTAGCGAACCAACACTTATCACTCCTGGAGTAAGACCAGCAGATTCCCAGGCAGGCGATCAATCTCGCGTTATGACTCCAGAAGATGCGATAAGTGCAGGAGCAAACTTCCTCGTCATTGGTAGGCCGATCACTTCATATTTCAAAGAATCTGCAGAGGCGATGTCTAAAAGAGCGGCGCAGATATTGGACTCGATTTCTTGAGCAAAACCCCTCCTCCTAAGCTCAGTGCAGAGGCGCGAATGGCTGCCCTTGCCACCGCGGCGCAGTTTCGCAAGGAGAGGGCTGAAGTTAAATCTTCGATCGCGCGTAGTGAAATAACCATTTTTGATGCGATCAACGACCACAGAGAGTCGATTCGCAGAATGAGAGTCATAGATCTTCTGGCTGCTGTTCCAGGTGTTGGCAAAAGTCGGGCTTCAAACATTATGGAGAGAAGGGCCATATCTCCAACGCGTAGAATTGGGGGATTAGGTCCTCTTCAATTGATGGCTTTGCGAAAGGAGCTCGCTGTGGGAAAGACAGATCCTGTACGCGGGAACCTTATTGTTCTCTCCGGGCCCGGTGGCGTTGGTAAGAGCACGATTACAAGCGCGCTGCGTGGCGATCCAAGATTTTGGGTGAGTGTTTCTGCAACTACAAGAGAGCCGCGTCCCAATGAAAAAGAGGGAGTGGACTATTTCTTCTATTCAGAAGAGAAGTTTCAATCAATGATTGACGCCGGTGAATTTTTGGAGTGGGCAGAGTTTGCAGGCTCACGTTATGGAACACCGAGAATTCCGGTTGATGAATGGCGAAATGTTGGAAAGCACGTGATTTTGGAAATTGAAATTGATGGAGCGCGCCAAGTACGTAAGAGTGACCCAACATCCAGATCAGTTTTCATCGCGCCTCCAGATTGGGATGAGCTTGTCCGGCGCCTCACTTCAAGGGGCACAGATTCACCCGAACGCCGGGCTGCAAGGCTTGCATTGGCAGAAGCTGAGATGGCAGCGTCCTCAGAGTTCGATTTCACGCTCGTAAATGACCAGGTCGATACATTGATCGCAAGGCTGATACCCTTAGCGACTGCGTAACCCGAAAAATTGAATTCTGAGATTTTGGAGTAAAAATGGCAAGTGAAATGACTGATGGAATCACTCACCCACCTATCGATGAGTTACTTGATAAGGCAGGTTCTAAATACAGTCTTGTTCTCTATGCCGCTAAGCGCGCACGCCAAATCAATGCCTATTATTCTCAATTAGGAGAAGGCTTGCTTGAATATGTAGGACCGCTTGTTGAGACCTATGTTCATGAGAAGCCACTTTCAATCGCTCTTCGTGAGATCAATGATGGACTTTTGACCATTGAAAACTTGGAGCCTAAGAGTCCAGAAGTCCCTGCTTAACCTCCAGTAAATAACTTTCATGATTCCCCGCGGAAGAGAAATAATCCTTGGTGTTGGCGGAAGCATTTCAGCATACAAGTCATGTGACCTCCTAAGGCGCTTACAGGATCAAGGTTTCCTAATTACCGTTGTACCGACGCGGGCCAGTCTGAATTTTGTTGGGGTCGCCACGTGGGAAGCACTTTCACACCGCGCGGTCGCAGAGGATCTTTGGAATAACGTTCAAGAAGTACCGCACGTAGCTCTGGGCAAAAAAGCAGACGCTGTGGTTATAGCTCCAGCTACAGCTGACCTTCTCGCTCGAATAGCACAAGGACGAGCTGACGATTTGCTTACAAATATTGTCCTAACTGCAACATGTCCGATCATCGTTGTCCCCGCAATGCATACAGAGATGTGGCTAAATGACGCAACACAAAAAAATGTGAAAACCCTTCGTTCTCGAGGCTTCGTAGTTGTTGAACCTGAAGTTGGAAAACTAACAGGGGGCGATGTTGGCGCTGGTCGTTATCCAAAGACTAAAGTAATTGTTCAAGCGACTCAGGAGGCACTTAAAGGTAAAGCTGATTACCTCGGAGTTAAAGTACTTGTAAGCGCTGGTGGAACTCGCGAAGCAATTGATCCCGTTCGCTATATTGGAAATCGATCTTCAGGCAAACAAGGTTATGCACTCGCTTATGCTGCGGCTAAACGAGGTGCTGACGTCACGCTCGTATCTGCAAATGCTGAGTTGGATGATATTGAAGGTGTCAAGATCATTCATGTTGAAACAGCGAACCAGATGCAGCAGGCGTTAGTCCAAGAATTTGATAGCACTGATTTACTGATCATGTCTGCGGCGGTAGCGGACGTGAGACCTGAGACCGCGGAGCGTGAAAAGATTTCTAAGGGTGGGCTAAGAGAATTGAAGCTGCAGCCAAATGACGACATCCTTAAGGTGCTTTCATCTATGAAAAAGCGTCAGGTGCTAGTTGGTTTTGCAGCTCAAACTGGTGTCGATGGACTTAACCAAGCTAGGGAGAAATTGCGTGCAAAAGGTTTGCACCTGCTTTATTTCAACGACGTGACTAGAACGAAAATATTTAGGGAAGACGAGACGGAAGGTATTGTGCTTGATGCTGATGGGGGAGAGAGCAAGATCTCTCGGATTTCCAAGGTGACACTAGCCGATAAGATTCTTGATTTAGCCCTACATAAGTTAGGTTAGCCCAATGACTAAGCGCTTATTCACATCCGAGTCCGTAACAGAAGGCCATCCAGACAAGATGGCAGATCAGATTTCAGATGCAATTTTAGACTCACTTTTAACCCAGGACCCAAAGAGTCGTGTCGCTGTAGAAACTCTTATTACTACTGGGCAGGTGCACGTGGCGGGTGAAGTTACGACTACGGGTTATGCAGATGTAATGAATATTGTGCGAGATACAGTTCTTGAAATTGGGTATGACTCTTCAGACAAAGGCTTTGATGGAAACTCATGTGGTGTTTCACTTTCCATCGGTCAGCAGTCTCCAGATATCGCTCAGGGAGTTAATTCTGCCTTTGAAAAGCGCGTAGCAGCGTCCGGAGATCCGTTAGATCTACAGGGTGCTGGTGATCAAGGACTGATGTTTGGTTATGCCTGCGATGACACTCCAGAATTGATGCCACTACCCATTGCATTAGCTCATCAACTTTCCATGCAGCTTTCCAAAGTGCGAAAGTCAGGCGAGCTTGCGTATTTGCGCCCTGATGGAAAGACCCAGGTAACAATTGAATACGAAAAAGACAAGGCAGTTGCCCTCAACACCGTAGTCATCTCTTCTCAGCATGCGGCAGATATCGATCTCGATAAGACTCTTGCCCCTGATGTCGAAAGACTAGTTATTAAGCCAATTATTGGAAAAATTGGAATCGATTCTTCAAATGTTCGCATCTTGATCAACCCAACTGGTCGTTTCGTGACAGGTGGACCAATGGGAGATGCTGGGTTAACTGGTCGCAAAATTATTGTTGATACCTACGGTGGCATGGCTCGTCACGGTGGCGGAGCATTCTCGGGTAAAGACCCATCAAAGGTTGACCGCTCTGCAGCATATGCAATGCGTTGGGTTGCTAAAAATGTTGTCGCGGCTGGATTGGCCACGCGCTGTGAAGTTCAAGTTGCCTATGCAATTGGTAAAGCCCAACCCGTAGGGCTATTTGTCGAGACCTTTGGAACCGAAAAAGTTCCAGTACTTCAAATAGAAAGCGCTATTGAGTCGGTATTCGATCTCCGTCCTGCTGCGATCATTCGTGATTTGAATTTACTTCGCCCGATCTATGGACGTACTGCCAGTTATGGTCACTTCGGCCGTGAATTGCCAGAGTTCACTTGGGAGAAGAGCGATCGAAGCAGCGCCTTACAAAAAGCCGTTAAAGGATAATTCGTTGTGGCTGAGACCAAGCCACTTAAGTTGCGCCAAGAAAAGGGGCAATTAAAGCGAGAGACCTCCAAGACGCTTCCATTTGTCAGAGTTCTTCTCTCTCCTCCTGCACTTCATCTCGATTCGATCTATGACTACTCCCTTCCAGAATTGCTGGCCGAAAAGGTTGCGGTGGGCTCCCTTGTTGAAGTTCCGTTTGCCAGCCAGGAGTTGTTAGGCATCGTCGTTGAGAGATCCAGCGAGCCATCAATGGCGGGAAAAATCAAACAAATAACGAGGGTTCTATCTGAAGAACCAATCGTGACAATCGAGCAAATAAATAGCTTTCAAAACTACGCACAAAAGTATGGCGTTCAACCGTGGGATTTTTTCACGGCTGCCGTCCCACCTTATTCGAAAAGCGGCGAGAAGAGCTCCAGCGTAAAGAAGATTGCACAGAAGCCAGCTAGTTCAAGTATTGATTTACCCAAAGATCTACAAAATTACCTCGCCAGTAAGGATTTGCTCAAATCTTTTATCGAGTTGCCAATTGATGAGCCTTACTGGACAAAGATTGCCCAGATAGTTCAAGTTCGAGCGTCACTTGGTCTCGTGGCATTGGTATTACCCGATGAGAGAGAGATAGAGATTTTTGCCTCGATACTTCGAAAGCGCGGTTTATCTGTATTGCCATTAAGTAGCAGACAGAAAAAGAGTGAGCGCTTTGAGAACTATATGAGAGCTCTATCTGGTGAAGCTGACGTCGTACTTGGAACAAGGAATGTAGTTTTCACTCATTTGCCACCAGGCTCAACACTTGCCATATTTGAAGATCAGGATGAGTCTCATTATGAGAGGCGTTCACCGACGTGGAACACTCGCCAAATTGCCCTCATTCGTTCTGAAGAAGTTTCAGTTATTTTTCTTGGCAGTATCCCTTCCCTTGAAGTTGCTGATCTGTCAAAGCGGGGATGGTTGAAGCACTACCGCTTCAAAAGTAGAGATACATATAAGGCTTATTTCGCAGACAACGACGCCGATATTGATTATTACCCAATTATTTCAAGAGGGCTTTCACAGGGTTCCGTCCTCATCTCTGTGGCAAACACCGGATATGTGAAGAGTTTTAGCTGTCAAAAGTGTCGGAATATTGCTTACTGTAAATGTGGAGGCAAGCTAACTTATGTTAGGAATTCATCGCACCCAGAATGCTCAGTCTGCCGAACGAAAATATTGGATTGGCGCTGTACCTGGTGTTCAGAGAATAAGCCCAGAATTATCTCTTCCGGAGCAAGTCGAAAAGCAGAGGAGTTCGGTCGTTCCTTCCCTAAAAACCCAACTATCACATCGACCGGTCAGAACCCCGTTGCTTATCTTGGGCAGGGAAAGAATTTGGTCATCAGCACGCCAGGTGTCGAACCGATAGGAGAGTATTCGAGCATTTTATTTCTTGACCTGGAACAACATTTTGGTCGGACAGATCTGCGCTCTTATGAGATTGGCCTTGCTCATATATTAAGGATTCTCACTTTGCTTAAACCAGGTGGTGAGATTTACCTGTCGCTGCCAGTAAACCACGAGGTTAGTCAAATGGTAATTCGTCGTAATGCGGAAAAGATTATAGAACGAGAACTATCTGAGAGAAATTCCGCACATCTTCCTCCAACTTATCGCTTGCTCAGTGTTGATACTTCTGAGGCAAAGAAAGTCATGAAAGCCCTCTCGGATTTACCAGGAATCGAAGTTATCGGTCCGATTCCAAGAGATGAGTCAGAGCGAATCATTATTAAAGCTAAATTCCGTGAATTTGCCGCGGTAGTGACCCGCTTATATGAAATAAATCGTGTCAACAGTCTAAGGCGCAAACCACTAATGCGAATTTCTGTCGATCCTTACAACCTATAGAGGTGGCGTAGGAGTTCGAGTTCTTTAGATAGAATAGAGCCATGGCAATCCAATCAATTCGTCTCTTTGGTGATCCCGTACTGACGACTAAGGCTTCACCAGTTGAGGTCTTTGACAAGGAATTGCGTACCCTGGTTTCCGATCTAACTGAAACAATGAAAAATGCACCAGGAGCGGGCCTAGCAGCCCCTCAGATTGGTGTCTCTCTGCGCGTCTTTGTTTGGGATGTAGATGATCAACTCGGCCATCTTATAAATCCGACACTTGATTTGAGTGATGAGCTTCAAGATGGTGAGGAGGGATGCCTATCATTCCCCGAGCTGCGCTATGAAACTCCAAGAGCAATGCGTGTGGTTGCAAAGGGTTTCAACATGCATGGCGAGCCGGTAACAATCGAAGGATCAGAGTTCTTGGCTCGAGCTATTCAGCATGAAACTGATCATCTTGATGGAATTGTATTTATCGATCGTCTCTCAACAGAACTTCGAAAAGTTGCAATGAAGGAAATTCGCGAAAGTGAGTGGTTTGGCAGTGCCAATGCTGCGGGACAATCTCCTATTATCAAAGTTTCCCCGCATTCAACTCGCGGCCTAGGAATATAGGCGACGTGCAGATTTCAGTAGCATCTTCTTCTCTCATCGCTAAGCCACTGATTGAAGCAATCATTGGCTCAACACACACCCTTGCTTCTGTGATCACCACACCAGATCAAAAGGCTGGCAGGGGTCAAGCTTCCAAACAGACCGAACTCGCTGATTGGGCGGATGAACAAGGCTTTCCAGTGGCAAAACCGGGAGACACTCCTGCGCTTAACCAGCATCTACTGAGCGCACAGCCTCAGATGATTATCACGGCATCTTATGGGCGAATGATTCCTGTGGAACTCCTGCATGGACCACGCTTCGGTTGGCTCAATGTTCACTTCTCTATGCTTCCAAAATGGCGCGGAGCAGCGCCAGTGCAGTGGTCACTCCTTGAGGGTGAGAGCAGCACAGGGATATCTATATTCAAGTTAGATAAAGGAATTGATACGGGTCCCATATATTTCCAGGAAGAAGTACAAATTTCGCCTTCAGATACGAATGAATCGTTACTGACAACGATGAGTGAGTTAGCGGGAAAGCGAATCCTTGATGTGGTCTCTGAAATTATGAGGGGCGTTAAGCCCAAGGCACAACCACTTGCGGGCGTTACCTTGGCTCCTAAAATCACCAAAGAGATGGCTCAGATTCATTGGGATCACGGGGCTGAACAGATCCTTAGACTCTCACGAGCTTTATCAGTGCGCCCTGGAACTTGGTCGAATTTCAAGGGCGAGCGAATTGCAATCCACCAATTAACTGAGAATTTATCACCGAATGACCTTAAGCAGCCTGGAAGTATCGGTCTATTTGATGACGCGTTACTTGTTCGCTGTGGAGATAGCACTTTAAGTATTGATTCAATTACTCCCGCTGGGAAAAAGCGAATGAGCGGCGCTGATTTTGCAAGGGGCGCACGACTTACTCCCGAAGATAGATTCGAATAAATACATATGGCAAACGCTGGACATAAACCAAAGCCAGATCCGGCTCGTTTATTAGTTTTCACGCTGTTAACTCAGGTTAATCGTGAAGGAGCCTATGCAAATTTGCGCTTGCCCGAGTTGCTGCAGGAATCAAATCTAGATGAACGAGATCGAGCTTTTGCCACCGAGCTCGCATATGGAACTCTTCGAATGCAAGGTAAGCATGATGTTTTGATCGAGGCAAAGGCTGATCGACCATTTGCCGAATTAGACCCAGGTGTAGTGGATTGTCTGCGGATGGGAATCCATCAAATATTCGAAATGAGAGTTTCAGATCACGCCGCCGTGAGTGAGAGCGTCGAGATAGCGCGCGCTGTTTTGGGGGAGTCTAAAGGAAGCTTCATCAACGCAATATTGCGTGCAGCATCCTCTGATCTTCAGTTTTATGAACAATATGAGAATATGAAGTCAGATGAACCAGAAAAGGCGCTATCTGTCATCTATTCACACCCACAATGGATCGTCCGCTCCTTTTATGATGCCTTGGGTGATTGGCATGAAGTTGAGAAGTTGATGGCAGCAGACAACCTTCCAGCGCAACCGAATTTGATTGCATGGCCTGGTAAATCAACCGTAGCTGAATTAATTGAAGAAGGCGCAACTGCTTTACCTGGAACTCAATTTGGAGCACTTGCTCATCAAATGCCTGGTTTGTACAAGGTAATTCGGGAACGACGCGCCGGTGTGCAAGATCGTGGTTCACAATGGGTAGCAGAAATATTTAGAAACACAGCAACAACGTCTGCTCCACTCTCGTGGCTTGATATGTGCGCAGGTCCAGGTGGGAAAGCTTCAGCACTCTATAACATGCTCCGCGTTGACCGACCACAAGATGTGTTCACTGCGAATGAACCAAGTGAACATCGTGCTCGACTTGTCTCACATGTGATTCCTGAAGATCATGTGATTGTGCACAGGGGGCAGGATCTTGCAGCCGAAGGCAAAACTTATGATCGAATTATTGTTGATGCACCTTGTACCGGACTTGGAGCCCTGCGAAGACGTCCAGAGGCAAGGTGGAGGCGGACAACTGCAGATCTAAAAGAATTGGTGCAGATTCAAAAGGAATTACTCGACGCAGCGGTCAGTATTCTCAATCCTGGAGGAGTGATTGCATACGTTACGTGTTCACCCCACCTATTTGAAACGAAGATTCAGGTTGTAGATGCACTTAGGCGGCATAGTGAACTTGAGGCGCTCTCAATAATGGAATTTTTGCCGACAGAAGTCCCAACCTCGGTTGTGACGGTTGATGGCAGTGTTCAACTGTGGACCCATCAGAATGAATCGGACTCGATGTTCATGTCTTTGCTCAGGAAAAATGCGTAATAGAGGTCTAAATCAATTAGGGTTGGCACATGAGTAAGGTTGTGAGAATTTGTCCAAGCATTCTCAATGCTGATCGGGCGCATCTAAATTCTGAGATCGACAAGGTTTCTTCAGCTGACCTCCTACACCTTGATATTATGGACAACATTTTTGTTCCAAATCAAACCTTCGATTTCCATCAAACGAAGGAGATCATCGGACATTCCCAAATACCTGTTGACACGCATCTGATGATTCATAACCCTGATGAACTTGCCGTTGATTACGCCGCATTAGGTAGCGCAAGCGTCACCTTTCACTTTGAAGCTAGTAAGTCGCCCATAGATACTCTCAACGCGATTAAGGACTTGGGTGTTCGTGCAGGCTTGGCAATAAAGCCAAAGACAAGCATGGATCAGGTTTCCGATCTTCTTAAGTACGTGGACATGTTTTTGGTGATGACAGTAGAACCAGGTTTTGGCGGTCAAGCATTTATGATTGACCAGTTACCTAAGATTCAAGAAGCCCATACTGCGATTCAAGCGTTAGTTGGAAAGAAGCCATGGCTACAAGTGGATGGGGGCATCACCCTTGAAACAATTCTTCTGGCAGCAGATGCTGGTGCTGACACCTTTGTGGCTGGGAGTGCTATCTATAAGGCAGAGAGCCCCCAAGAGATGATTGCTTCTCTACGCCATGCCGCAACGCTTTAATTAGCAGCGGGGTCACCTTCATCCCAATTACAATTCGATTATGAAATCCTTTGATCAACTCTGGCTGGAATTGAAAGAAATTGAAAAGAACAGGCCCGAAGGCTCATCAACGGTGGATTCACTTGATGCAGGCATCCATTCAATGGGAAAGAAGATCATTGAAGAAGCTGGAGAGGTATGGCTAGCTGGTGAGCACGAAAGTAATGAAGCTCTGGCATTAGAAATCTCACAGCTAATTTATCGCCTGCAAGTTTTGATGCTTGCAAGAGGTCTGACCCCAGAAGATATCTACAAGGTTCTCTAATTACTCCGATGGAAGGCTTGGTGCGTAGTGCTTAAGGTTGCTATTCCGAATAAAGGTTCATTGTCCGACGATGCAATCGCAATGCTCAAAGAAGCGGGATACCGCCAACGAACTGATCCACGCGATCTGACTCTTATAGATAACGATAATGATGTTGAATTTTATTACCTTCGCCCAAGAGATATTGCTCTATATGTTGCTTCGGGGGAGTTAGAAGTTGGGATCACAGGGAGAGATCTTCTTTTAGATAGCGGCGCGAAGTCAGAGGAGTTTCTAGCTCTTGATTTTGGAAAAAGCACTTTTAGATTTGCCGCGGCAAATGGAAAGAACTTTAAAGAAAGCGACTTAAACGGTAAACGAATTGCAACCGCTTATCCTGGGCTCGTTTCTTCCTATCTCTCCAAGCTTGGAGTCCAAGCAGAGGTAGTGCGACTAGATGGCGCCGTTGAAAGCTCTGTTCGGCTAGGTGTTGCAGATGCAATAGCTGACGTAGTTTCCACGGGAGGCACGCTTCGGCAAGCTGGCTTAGCAACCTTTGGTGATGTGATCTTAGAGAGTGAAGCAATTTTGATTGAGCGGCCAGGTCAAAAACGCTCTGATTCGGTGGAAACTTTATTGCGTAGATTGCAAGGAGTAGTTATAGCGCGTCAATATGTCTTAGTTGATTATGACGTTAAGAAGGAAAACCTTGAAGCTGCATGCGCGCTCACACCAGGGATTGAGTCGCCAACGATTTCTCCACTCCAGAAAAGTGACTGGAACGCGGTGAGAGCAATGGTGAAGAGAAAAGAAATCAATCAGATTATGGACAGTTTATGGAAGGTTGGTGCTCGTGGAATACTCGTAACAGATATCCACGCCTGTCGTTTATAGACCAGTACTATCGATTTCCTCTTGCGTAATTCCCATTAAGAAAAGAACATTTTCCAAATTTCCATCAGTAATCGCCGCTTTGGCTGCTGCTTGAACGACCGGTTTGGCATTGAAAGCAATGCTCAATCCAGATAGAGCCATCATGTCTAGGTCATTCGCTCCATCACCCACTGCAACCGTCTGAGCAAGGGGAACTCCGCAATGGGCGGCAAATTCTTTGAGGGCTTCGGCTTTTGCTTTTCGATCAATGACTGGCCCTTGTGTTGCTCCAGTCAGCTTACCGTCGTGAGTTTCAAAGGAATTGGCTCGATAGAAATCAACACCAATTTTCTTTAGAAGTGGCCCAATGACATCATCAAAGCCTCCAGAAACGACTGCAACTTTGTGACCCAGCGCTTGGAGAACTTTAACCATTCGCTCTGCGCCGTGAGAGAGATCAATTTCTTCTCTGACCTTATCGAGAGTTTCGACCGGTAGGTCTTTCAGAAGTTTGACTCTTTCTGCCAAAGATTGCTTGAAGTCGATCTCTCCGCGCATAGCTCGTTCAGTAATTTGGGCAACTTGTTCACCAACTCCAGCAGCTTTTGCAATCAGGTCTATGACTTCTTGTTGGATGAATGTTGAGTCCATATCAAGGACAACTAAACGCTTCATGAAGGTTGATCCTTACCGAACATCTTCTTCTGAGGCGAAATCTACTGCGATGTCGTAGCCAGTATCGTCCCCGAACTTGATTAGATCCGATTCGATTGCATCAGCATGGGCTGGATCTAATCCAAAAAGCACAGTCATAATCAATCGACCTCTTACTTGAATTTTTTGAACGTCCAAAATTGAAATTGAGAAGGGGGATAAGACTTCCAGTAGTTTCTCCGGTATTTCTGGCTTGTCTTGGCTAGCCAATAAAATTAGCCCTGTGAATTCTGGTTTTTTATCGCTCACAGGACGACATTAGCCTGTTCGGAAGTCATTACGTGTATTTTTTCGCTCCTTGAGTACTCTGAGCGGGTGAGCACCGTCCTTGAATTTGATGCTGCCACCGTTGTCAGGGGCGGTAAGCAGATACTCGGGCCTATTAACTGGAGCGTCGACTCTGATCAACGTTGGGTAGTACTTGGCCCTAATGGCGCGGGCAAGACAACACTTTTCTCACTTTCATCGGCTGCGATTCACCCCACGTCAGGGAGCGTGACTGTTTTAGATTCAAAACTTGGGCAAGTAGATATCTTCGAAGTAAGACCAAGAATTGGCATTACTTCGAGCAATCTTGTGGCGACAGTTCCGGAAGATGAGAGAGTAATTGATGTCGTGATGACATCCGCCTACGCAATTATTGGACGTTGGAATGAGAATTACGACCTCTGGGATGAATCTCGCGCAATTAGCCTTCTGACAGTTTTAGGTGTCAGAGATTTACAGGATCGTCTTTTTGGAACTCTTAGCGAAGGTGAAAAGAAGAGAACTCTTATTGCCCGAGCACTCATGCCTAACCCGGAACTATTGCTCTTGGATGAGCCTGCGGCTGGGTTAGATTTGGGGGGCAGAGAGGACTTACTCGATCGCTTAAATCAACTAGCTGTAGATCCTCATAGCCCGGCAACAGTCATCATCACCCACCACGTAGAAGAGATACCCCAAGGCACCACACATTGCCTATTATTAGGCGAAGGAAAGATCGTAGCTTCAGGTGGGTTAAGAGAAGTCCTTACTTCCGAAAACCTTTCTAAAGCTTACGGAATTTCGATTGAAGTTATAGAACAAGACGAACGATTCTTTGCAAAGGCGGCGCGATGATCTTTCATTTTTCATATCTGCAGGCAATCATGACTGGATTGCTACAGGGTATTACTGAACTTTTTCCCATTTCAAGCCTTGGTCACACAGTTCTTGTCCCGGCCTGGATAGGTGGAAGCTGGGCAACCTTCTCTGAATCTCCTACATACCTTCTAGTTGCCATCGCGCTTCATCTAGGTTCTGCAATCGCGCTCTTTATTGCCTTTGCCCCTCGATGGGTCGTAATTCTTCGCTCGACTCTTACCTTGAAGAGAAACGAACCGGGGTACAAGGTCTTCATGCTTTTGTTGATCGGAACTATTCCCGTTGGACTTTTGGGTTTGATTTTTAACGACTTCTTTCAAAAGAACTTTGAAAAGCCACTTATCGCGGCGATATTCCTTTTCGTAAATGGACTTATTCTCCTAGGCGCTGAAAGACTTACACGACGCAGGCACGTGCATCTGACAACATCTGATCCGGATGTTGCGATTGTTGAGAGAATTTCAAATGGGCAAGCTCTAGTTATCGGTGTTGGCCAAAGCGCGGCTCTCTTTGCTGGAATTAGCCGATTTGGAATCACAATGTCCTTTGGAATGCTTCGAGGACTTTCACGCTCACTCGCAGCAGATTTCGCTTTCTTGCTTTCATTTCCGGTGATACTCGGCGCTTCTCTCTTTAAGCTTCCAAAGTTGGCACATGGAGACCTTGCAGGTCTTTATGGGCCGCTCATTGTCGGAACTGTCGTTGCATTTTTTGCCACATTTATCAGCGTCAAAGTTCTGATCAAATGGTTTAAGACCCAGTCTTTGCTTCCCTTCGCCTATTACTCTCTGCTTATTGGCTTAGTGTCGATCGTCAAGTTTGGTTTCTAGTGTTTATAGGTCTTGGAACATGCGTAAATATATGCACGATCATTCTTGGCTCAACCTTGGGGGTACTTGGCGGGAATCGACTTCCTGACCGATTACGTGTTCTGATTACAGATATTTTGGGTTGCATCACGCTTATTAATGCAGCTGACAACTTACGCAGCGTGTGGAGCCCATCATTTGTTAACGCGGTACCAAAAGGATGGACAACCTTAGGAACACTCGCCGCTCTAATTTTAGGTGGATGCCTTGGATATGCACTTCACATTGAGGCACGCTTAGAAAGTTTTGGTTTAACAATCAAGTCTCGTTTCGCAAGCAGGGATCGTGGGTCCTTCATTGAGGGATTTATGGCAGCTTCACTTCTATTTGCTATCGGCCCACTAGCAATCTTGGGCAGCATCAGCGATGGGATGCATACGGGAATTTCACAGCTAGTTCTAAAGAGCACTCTGGATGGTTTTGCCGCGATGGCATTTGGCTCAACATTTGGCTGGGGAGTCGCTTTCTCGGCCATACCCGTTGGAATTTATCAATTTGGCTGGACCATTATCGGCTATTTCCTGGGCAATATCTTGAGCCCCTATCAGATTCACTCTCTAACCGCTGTTGGGGGAGTTATGCTGTTTGGAATTGGTTTGCGATTGCTCAATATCAAAATGATCTCCATCGGAGATTTGTTACCAGCATTAATCTTTGCGCCGCTAGTTGCTTTAGCGGCGCATCAATTCATCTAGATTATCGAAGTTTTAGAAGCTGCTTGCATCGATAACAAAGCGATACTTCACATCACTTGCGACAGTGCGATCGTAAGCTTTATTGATGTAGTCAGCCTTAATCACTTCAACATCACTTAATATGTTGTGCTTGCCGCAGAAATCAAGCATTTCTTGCATTTGTGGAATTCCACCGATCATTGAGCCTGCTAACGAACGACGAAGGCGCAAGAGAGATCCAGCCTCAACAGCGTATGGCTTACCTGGCAACCCGATCACTACGAGCGTTGCATCTGTCTTGAGCAATTTGAGATAGTCATTAATGTCTAGCTCTGCAGAAACTGTATTTAGAATCAGATCGAATGATTCAGCAAGAGGTTCTAGGACTCCTGGCCTTGATGTGACGACAAAATGCTTTGCGCCCATGCGTTTTGCATCTGCTTCTTTTGCAGCTGAGTGAGAGAAAACTGTTACTTCCGCGCCAAGGGCCGCGGCAAATTTCACTCCCATATGGCCAAGACCACCTAGACCCATTACGCCAACCTTTTTACCTGGACCGGCTCCCCAATTCTTGAGTGGTGAATAGAGAGTGATTCCGGCACAGAGGAGTGGGGCAACCCCTGCCAAATCTAGATTTGCTGGGATGTGCACTGCATAATCTTGATCGATAACAAACTTGTCTGAGTAGCCTCCGAGAGCAACTGTCTTACCATCGCGCTCGTATTCGTTATAGGTACCGGTCATTCCCTCAAGGCAGTACTGCTGATTACCATTCTTGCAGTTCTCGCACTTTCTGCATGAGTCAACGAAGACGCCTACACCGATGCGATCGCCAACTTTAAATTTAGTAACCTTTGGTCCAATCTCAGTAACAATTCCTGCTATTTCGTGTCCAGGAACCATAGGGAAGATTGCAGCGCCCCATTCTTCTCGCGCTTGGTGAATATCTGAGTGACAGATACCAGCAAAAGAGATATCGAGAGCAACATCCGTTTCACGAAGGTCCCTGCGCTTAAATGTGTATGGCTCCAAGGGCTTCTTTGCTGCTAGCGCCGCATATCCTTTTGTTTGCATGGTTTCTCCTTATAGTGATTATGTTTGATTATTAATTATTAGTCGTAAAGGGCAAAGCCTGGGGGAGAGCAGCATGTGAGTTGCGAGAGATCACCTTGCGAAGGTGATGCCTGCGACATAAGACCTCGTATGTGATGTCACTATTGTCGTCAAATGAATCTGAAACATCTCCGAGTGCTATTTGATCGCCCTCTGTGGTCATAGCACCGTTTTTAATGCGCGCATTGTGGGTACCTCTTTCCCCGCACCAACAAAGAGCTTCCACCTGTAGTGGAAGAACTCGATCTGCAAGTTCAACGAGTCTAGTTGACCCAGGAAAGAGGTGGGTCCTGAAATCGGTGAGAATCCCGAAGGCATACACATCTATCCCAAGGCCATCGACTATTTGAGTAAGTTCTTCGATTTGCTTCGCTTCGAAGAATTGAGCTTCATCGCAGATAATGAAATCGATACGTACTCCGTTTGAGAGTTGATCGGCCACAAAGCGATGAAGATCCATAAGCGGATGAACTTCAATTGCTTCAGACTGTAATCCAAGCCGGCTACTGACCACTCCTGGGCCGCCGCGATCACTGTTTGTAAAAATGATTCCAGTGCGTCCGCGGCTTTTATGATTGTGAGCTGTTTGTAAGGCAAGGGTGGATTTACCGCTGTTCATCGTTCCGCAGTAAAAAGTTAGCTCAGCCACAGGTAGGAAGTTAGCGCATCTACCCAGAAACTGGGCAGTCTTGGTGTCCGAGAGGGGACTTGAACCCCTAATCCCTTGCGAGAACTAACACCTCAAGCTAGCGCGTCTGCCAATTCCGCCACCCGGACCAGTGAAGAGGCAACAATAGCAAAGGTTCGCTCTGAAGCAGAAATAAGGGAGAATAGAGGCATGGAAGCGAAAGAGCTCATCACAGTTGAGGAAGACTGCATTGCGCTCTTGCAAGAGATGATTCGTATTCCGAGTGTGAATTATGGCGAAGGCAAGGGCGATGAAGCCGCGATGGCTCAGTTTGTTGCAGACAAACTCTCTGAAGTTGGAATCGCTTCTACTTTTTATCAAAGTGCACCAAACAGGATAAACGTCGTTGCAAAGATTCCAGGTGTTGATCAAAGTCGCAAGGGCTTAATAGTCCACGGACATCTTGATGTAGTTCCGGCAGATGCAAAGGACTGGTCTGTTGATCCATTCTCAGGCTTGCTTAAGGATGGTTATATCTGGGGCCGAGGCGCAGTAGATATGAAAGATGGCGACGCAATGTATCTTGCGATCATCCGCTCATGGGCTCGCACAGGTTATGTTCCCCCTCGCAATATCCTCTTGGTCTTTTTTGCAGATGAAGAAGCAGGATGCAATTTTGGATCACGTTGGATGATTAAAGAGCATCCTGAAGTATTTGATGGGTACAGCGAAGCGATCTCGGAAGTTGGCGGCTTTTCAGTCACGATAACGGGAGGTCATCGTCTATACCTCGTTGAGACCGCCGAAAAAGGTATCCAGTGGATGCAGTTAACCTCCGAAGGAACCGCGGGCCACGGTTCATTTGCTAATACAAACAACGCCGTAACGAAGCTTTCGAGAGTTATTGCTCGTATCGGGGCGCATATTTGGCCAGAGCGGGAGACGGCCACTAACAAAAAGTTTTTTACCAAAGTTGCTGAGCTGGTTGGGGAGAAGTATGACCCAAGCAATGCTTCATCTCTTCTCAAGCATCTTGGCGGCGCAGCGAAGATGATCGGGGCTACGATCACAAATACAGCAAATCCAACGATGTTAGAGGCTGGGTATAAAGCGAACGTTATCCCTCAAACAGCGACAGCGGTTGTTGATGGACGTTTTTTACCTGGTTTTGAATCAGAGCTTGAATCCACAATGAAGGAGCTTGTCGGAAATGATGCAAAGATAGAGATGCTTGTTCGTGACAAGGCACTGGAATCTGATTTTGCAGGACCACTAGTTGCAGCAATGACAAGCGCGCTTCTTGCCGAAGATCCTGATGGAGTTCCAGTTCCATATCTCATGAGCGGCGGAACTGATAACAAGGCACTCTCTGATTTAGGGATTGTTGGCTACGGATTTTGTCCACTGATGCTTCCCGCTGATTTGGATTTCTTCTCGCTCTTCCATGGGGTCGATGAACGAGTGCCTGTAGAAGGTTTAAGGTTTGGAGTCAGAGTTTTAGCAAGATTTTTGGAGAGTTGTTAACGCGCGATTTGCGAAACCTCTGTAAGTGCCTGTCTGACTTGATCAGGTAAATCGATCTCTTCCACAGTAAGAATGCCACGAAGTTGGGCGCCGGTTCTTGCTCCAACAATTGCGCTTGAGACAGCTGGATTGTCGCGAACCCAAGCCAATGAAATTTCAATGGGAGAATATCCAAGGCCTTCTGCGGCCACGCATGTTGCATCAACGATTGATTTGCTGCGCGCATCCAAATATGGAGCAATAAATCCTGAATAGTGAGGACTTGCGCCACGCGAATCAGACGGCAATCCCGTTCGATATTTGCCCGAGAGAACGCCACGACCAAGTGGAGACCAAGCAAGTAATCCAACGCCGACGGCCTCTGATGCAGGTATTACTTCTTCTTCGATCTTTCGGTTGAGTAATGAGTACTCACTTTGGATACTTGAAATCGCGACCTTTCCAAATGTTGGATTCTGAAGTGTTGCTGCTCGCACCAATTGCCAAGCTGCAAAATTGGAAACACCGACGTATCTGGTCCGCCCGCTAGATACAGCAAAGTCCAAGGCGGAGAGAGTTTCTTCCAAAGGAACATTCTCATCCCATGCATGTATCTGCCATAGATCAACATATTCGACATTAAGTCTTGACAAGGAGGCATCTAGATCGGAAAGCAAGCTTGTTCTGGAGTTGTTAACTGTGCGCATTCCTTCTGAAAAAGAGATTCCAGCTTTAGTGGCGATTGTAAGTTCATTGCGTGGAACCAAGGTGCCAATAAAACCGCCAATTACTCGCTCACTATCCCCATCACAGTAAATTGCAGATGTGTCTACGAACGAGCCACCAGCATCTAGATAGGATCGAAGTTGATCTGCCGCTTCGTGTTCGTCAGTATCTCGACCCCATGTCATAGTTCCAAGGCCTATGCGGGAGACTTGTAAACCGGTGCTCCCAAGGGTTCGTTTCTCCATGGTGTGACCCTAGCAAGTGGAGTGCCTAATACTCGGTAACCTTCTACCTATGGCACTTGGGCGTATTGGACAAAGCTGCGAGATTATTCTTCTTCGCCATGCCCATTCATCCGCCAATCTCAAAGGAATTTTGGCAGGGCGTGACAACTCCGTCTCTTTGTCAGAACGCGGAGTTCTTGAAGCCCAAGAGGTAGCGAAGGCACTGTCCTTATATTCGTTTGATGCAATCTTCACTTCACCATTAAAGCGCTGCTTAGAAACCATAGCTCCTTATCTAAAAGCATCGGGAAAGAAGGCTGTCAAGAGTGATGCACTTCTTGAAATGGAATATGGAGACTGGAGCGGCAAATCGTTAGCCAGACTCTCGAAGCAGAAAATGTGGAGCATCATTCAATCTAGACCGAGCACTGTGCGCTTTCCCTCTGGAGAGAGTTTCCTAGAGATGTCCACAAGAGCAAATCATGGTGTTATGGATATGGCGAAGGACAAGAAGAGAATATTGATCGTTTCACATGGCGATGTCATCAAGTCGATTGTCGCTCATCACCTTGGATTGTCACTTGATTCATTTCAAAGAATCTCTGTTGACCCAGCCTCACTTACAACAATCAAGTTTCCGCCCTCCCAGGTCATCTCGCTCAATTCAACGGCACATCTATCTGGTTACAAGCAAGAAAACGGAAAGAAGTCTCGCGATCTATTTGGACTGGGTGGAGGATCAGGTCGCACATGAGCCGAGTTGTCTATAACCATGATTCCATCACGCGCTGTGTCGTTGGAACAGTGGGAGTTCCAGGAGAGAGACAGTTCTTTCTTCAGGTGTCTTCACCAACAGGTACAAACTGTGTCTCATTAGAAAAGACCCAAGTCATTGCCCTTTCAGAACGCCTTCGTCTTATGATCAAAGAGCTCCGGCGTAACCAACTTGCCTCGTATGACGAACTCGATTTAGGAAGTGTTAGAGATGATGCCCCCCTTGATTACCCGATAACAGAGGACTTTCGGGTTGGAGTTATCGGCATCAGTTGGGATCAAAGCACACAGCGCATAACAATTGAGGCGCAATCCATAGGTGATGAAACCGTCACAGAATTGCTTGCCGAAGATGAAGCAGAACTCTTAGAAGATGCGCCCGATTTGCTCTCACTCAATCTTAGAATCAATCAAGCACGAGCCTTTTGCGATCGCTCAGATTCTGTTGTCGCTGCTGGAAGACAACCATGTCCATTTTGTGGACTACCTATTGATCCCGAGGGCCATCTATGTCCGCGAGCGAATGGATATAGAAGGTAGTGGACAAGCATCACGTAATAACCGAGGGTGAGTTGGACGTTGAAGGAAGATTCGTCGACGCCTCCAATGCAACGCTCTTTGCTGTTGCCAAATTAGGCAGCCAGGAAGTCAAGGTCATCTATAAACCAGTTGCTGGAGAGAGGCCCCTGTGGGATTTCCCTGACGGAAATCTCGCCCAACGAGAACGCGCCGCCTACCTTCTTTCAGAAGCACTTGGACTACACATTGTTCCTTTCACAATTTTGCGTGAAGGTCCATTTGGAGTCGGATCAGTCCAAGAATGGATTGAGATGGATGAGGAGTTTGATGTTGTTGCATTTGCATCGGCTGATACCCATGAGCTTCGCAAGATGGTCTTACTTGATGCGATTATCAATAACACAGATCGAAAATATGGGCACATACTTGTGGACTCACATGGATCAGTATTTGGGTGTGATCACGGCGTGACATTTCATAGTGATCCTAAACTCCGAACAGTGTTATGGCAGTGGGCGGGGGATGAATTCACAACCGAAGAGATTTCGGTACTTAAGAAAAGTATCGAGATAGCAGAGTCGATCTTGAGTGACCTCATAACGAAAGAGGAGATCCAGGCTCTTTTGCAGAGATCATCTGAAATGATTGAGTCAGGAAGGTTTCCATACCCGTCAGAAGAATGGCCAGCGATTCCTTGGCCTCCATTTTAAGAAAGTTTTAGATACCCTTACAGCCTATGGAAATTCTTGATAATCCTTGGCCAACTCCTTTCGCGCCTTCAGTCCAGAGGGGTAATTTTCCACCGCTCAAGCTAAAAGGTTCAAAAGGGACCCTCTCTTTTGAATCAGGTTCCCCACTCAGTATGTACGTCTGTGGAATTACTCCCTACGACGCGACACATCTTGGTCACGCCGCAACATATCTCACCTTTGACTTAATCAATAGATACAAGAGGGCCGCTGGTGACGTTGTAAATTTCGTTGAAAATATAACGGATGTTGATGAACCGCTATTTGAAAGGGCTCATCGAGATTCACTCGATTGGCGAGAGCTTGGCCAGAGTCAGACTGATCTCTACCGAAATGACATGACTGCGCTTCGCATATTTCCTCCTAGTTACTTTGTACCGGTTACCCAAGTCATGCCACTCATCGACGAAGCTATCGCAGCCATCGTGAAAAATGGTTACGCATATAAAGTTGAAAACGATCTGTATTTTCGAACTCGGGAGTTCTTACCTGAACTGCCAATTTCCGAAAATGACGCTCTCGCAATTTTCGGTCAGCGTGGTGGAGATCCAGATCGTGCTGGAAAAGAACACCCCCTCGATCCAGTGTTGTGGATAGCGAATAAGGAAGATGAACCTGGATGGCAGAGTTCACATGGCTTTGGGCGCCCTGGGTGGCATGTTGAATGCTGTGTGATTAGTCTTCGATATCTACTTGGAAAAGACTTCCTGCAGGGCAACAAGTCAAGTAAAACCCTTATTGATATTCAAGGTGGTGGAAGCGACCTGATTTTCCCTCACCATTTTATGAGCGCAGCACAATCTAAAGCTATGACCGGCCAGGAATTTGCTCGAGCTTTTGTCCATACAGGAATGATTGGTCTTGACGGAGAAAAGATGAGCAAGAGCAAGGGGAATCTAGTATTTGTTTCAAAACTACTCGATCAAGGAATTGATCCTGTAGTCATTCGATTTGCTCTTCTCCAAGGCCATTACAGCCAAGATCGAATGTGGAGCAACGAGCTATTGCAGGAAGCTCTCGACGAGGTCCAAGAGATTCGAACCGCTTTAGCGATGATGGAAGTTGCCCCAACCCATTCATTGGTCACAATATTGATTCAATGTCTTGCCGATGACCTTGATACATCAAGTTTTTTTACAGCTTTAAAAGTATGGGTAAGTGATTCTCATAAGGGATTGCGTGGGGGATCTGCAGGGGAGTTATCTCGTGCGATGGATAGTCTACTAGGGCTCGCTTTCTAGAGTTCAGGCATGACTACGTAGGCTAAACTTGCGATCTTATGAAGCAAAAATCGAGTTTACGAGAGGCGCTTTTGACGCGCACCGTAATTGCAGATGGTGCGATGGGAACCATGCTTCAAGATGCAAATCCGACCCTCGAAGATTTTCAGAACCACGAGGGCTGTAATGAGATTTTAAATATCTCAAGGCCAGATATTGTTAAATCAGTCCATAGGCAATACCTAGATGTTGGTGTGGACGCGATTGAGACCAACACTTTTGGCGCCAACTTTGCGAACCTTGCTGAATATGGGATTGAAGATCGCATTTATGAACTGGCTTTTTCAGGAGCCAAATTGGCCCGAGAAGTGGCAGATGAATTTTCAACAAAGGAAAAGCCACGTTGGGTCCTAGGTTCTCTTGGTCCCGGAACAAAGCTTCCAACGCTTGGTCACACTTCTTACCAAAAGCTAAAAGAGGCATATGCAACCGCATCCCAAGGACTACTTGAGGGTGGTTGCGATGCGCTGCTGATCGAAACGACACAAGATCTGCTCCAGGCTAAAGCCGCGGTTAACGGAGCACGGCAAGCCATGAGAGATTCTGACCGAGATATCGTCCTGATCGTTCAGGTTACAGTTGAAACAACTGGAACAATGCTTCTAGGTTCAGAAATCGGCGCAGCATTGAATGCCCTTGAACCGCTTGAAATTGATTTAATTGGATTAAATTGCGCCACAGGTCCCGCTGAGATGAGCGAGCACTTACGTGCGTTGAGCAAGGGTTCGCAGTCTCAGATTTCAGTTATGCCAAACGCTGGCTTGCCTATCCTCGGAGCAAAGGGAGCTGAGTATCCGCTTGGTCCAGATGAGCTTGCTGATTATCTTGCTGAGTTCACCAAGAATTATGGAGTGAATTTAGTTGGTGGTTGTTGTGGAACAACTCCAGCGCACATGAAAGCCGTAGTTGATCGACTTGGAAACAGAACTATCGTCGTTCGCACTCCGGAATTGGAACGTGGTGCATCATCCCTCTATCAGTTTGTGCCTTTCCGACAAGATAAGACCTATCTATCTATCGGTGAACGTACCAACGCAAATGGTTCCAGAGCTTTTAGAGATGCCCTTCTTGCTGAGGATTGGCAGACGTGTATTGAAATAGCTCGCGATCAGATCCGCGATGGCGCGCACATGCTTGACCTATCGGTTGATTATGTTGGTAGAGATGGCGTCAAAGATATGCAGGAGCTTGCTTCAAGACTCGCCACATCTTCCACTTTGCCGATTGTCTTGGATTCCACAGAGCCTGCAGTAATCAAAGCAGGACTCGAACACTTGGGCGGTCGCTGCGTCATTAATTCTGTCAATTTTGAAGATGGGGATGGCCCACAATCACGTTTTGCGCGAATCATGCCTCTGGTGAAAGAGCATGGCGCGGCCGTAGTGGCGCTGACTATCGATGAAGAAGGACAAGCTCGAACCACTTCATGGAAGATGAAGGTATCCACTCGTCTCATCGAAGAATTAACCCAGAAGTGGGATATGAATATCGGTGACATCTTGATTGACTGCCTTACATTTCCAATCGCAACTGGGCAAGAAGAAACTCGAAAAGATGGAATAGAGACGATCAATGCGATCCGCGAACTCAAAGCGAAATATCCTCAAGTGCAAACTACGCTCGGAGTTAGCAATGTCTCTTTCGGATTAAATCCTGCTGCGCGTATCGTTCTTAACTCTGTCTTTCTTGCTGAGGCTGTTAAGGCAGGTTTGGACTCCGCGATTGTTCACCCATCAAAAATTACCCCAATCGCTCGTATCGAGGAGAAGGCGCTAAAGATCGCACTAGACCTTGTTTATGACAGGCGTGAATTCGATTCTGCTGGGGAATGCACCTATGACCCTCTGACAGAATTTTTGAATCTTTTCGATGGGGTTGAATCGACCTCAACAAAGATCTCTAGAGCTGCAGAACTTGCGGCGCTTCCTCTGCAAGAGCGCTTAGAGCGCAGGATTATTGATGGTGAGAAAGTTGGCTTAGAGGGCGATCTATTTGAAGCCATGGAAAGCGGTATCAAACCTCTCGTAATTATCAATGATCACTTATTGAGTGGAATGAAGGTTGTGGGAGAACTCTTTGGTAAGGGGGAGATGCAGCTTCCTTTTGTACTCCAAAGCGCTGAAGTAATGAAGATTGCCGTTGCCATTCTTGAACCACATATGGAAAAGACCGATGACGAAGGACGCGGAAAGATCCTTCTTGCAACTGTGAAGGGAGATGTTCATGACATCGGAAAAAACTTGGTCGACATCATTCTTTCTAATAACGGATACACAACAGTTAATATCGGCATTAAGCAGACGATCAATCAGATTATTGATGCAGCGGCAGAGAACGATGTAGATGTTGTGGGACTAAGTGGCCTTCTTGTGAAATCAACGGTCATCATGAAGGAGAATCTCGAAGAGCTAACCACGAGGGGACTTTCAGATCGCTGGCCAGTTATTCTTGGTGGGGCTGCACTTACTCGTTCATTTGTAGAAGAAGACCTTGCAAAAATGTTTCCAGGAACCGTTCGCTACGCAAGGGATGCTTTCGAAGGATTAAAGCTCATGGATTCCATGATGGGAATAAAGCGTGGAGTACCGGGCGCGGAACTACCCGCGCTACGTGAGCGCAAAACTGTTCGCACCCGCGGTGTAGTTGGTGAGGGTGACCTCATTATCGATACAGAACGTTCGGATGTTGCAACGAATAACTCACTTCCAAATCCACCCTTTTATGGCTCAAGGATCGTCAAAGGAATCGCCCTTGCCGACTATTTAGGAATGCTTGATGAGCGCGCCCTATTTATGGGTCAATGGGGCTTGAAAGGAGCTCGAGGAGAGTACGAAAGGATGGTTGAAACTGAAGGTCGCCCACGTCTTCGTAGTCTTCTTAATGAAGTTCAATCTCATGGTTGGCTAAATGCCGCTGTCGTTTACGGATATTTCCCTTGTTACAGCGAAGGAAATGATCTTGTGATCTTGCATCATGAAGGTCCAGATAAAGGTAAAGAGAGAGTACGTTTCAGTTTCCCTCGCCAAAGACGTGATCGCAGACTATGTCTGAGTGATTTTTATCGTAGCAAAGAGTCTGGCGAGATCGATACCGTCGCCTTCCATATTGTGACGATGGGGCAATCTGTGAGTGAAGCAACTTCTAAGCTATTCGCTGCGAACAACTACCGTGAATATTTAGAGCTACATGGGCTATCTGTTCAATTAACCGAAGCACTTGCAGAGCACTGGCACGCTCGAATTCGTCAAGAGTTGAGTTTTGGATCAGAGGATTCACCTGACATCAATGAAATTTTGGATCAAGGATATAGAGGGTCACGGTACTCATTTGGCTATCCAGCATGCCCAGACCTAGAGCAACAAGTGCAACTCTGCGAGTTGCTTGATCCCGCCCGCATAGGTGTTGAGCTTTCTGAAGAGTTTCAATTACATCCAGAGCAGTCAACTAGCGCAATTATCGTGCACCATCCAGAGGCGAAGTACTTCAATGCAGTTTGAGGATGAAAAATGACCTCCGAGTTCGCCTATGGTGATCGAGTTCAACTAACCGATGCAAAAGGCAAAATGCACACCATCACTCTTAAAGAGGGAGGGGAGTGGCATACCCATAAAGGTTGGCTCGTCCACGATGAGGTAGTCGGCTTACCTCAAGGTTCAGTTGTTGAAACAACAGCGGGCTTAAAGCTTCTGGCTTTCAAACCATTGCTCGGTGATTTCGTTCTGTCAATGCCTCGAGGCGCAACAATTGTTTATCCTAAAGACGCTGCGCTTATTGTTGGTTTTGCAGATATTGCCCCCGGAACTCATGTTCTTGAAGCCGGAGTTGGATCAGGCGCTCTTACAATTTCACTCCTTCGAGCCGTTGGCCATGAAGGATCTGTGGATTCATTTGAACGACGCGATGAATTTGCTGAAATCGCCACAAGGAATGTACAGGAATATTTTAGAGGTTTGCCTTCAAACTGGTCGCTAACTGTTGGCTCAGTGCAGGATGCTGACCGCAGCAAGAAATATGATCGAATTGTTTTGGACATGCTTTCGCCATGGGAATGCGTTGAGTTAGCCGATGAAGTTTTGCATCCAGGGGGGGTATTCCTGGCGTATGTAGCGACCACAACGCAACTCTCAGTGACGGCAGAGGCAATTAAAAGTTCTGGAAGATTTACTGAACCAGAGAGCAGCGAATCACTCGTGAGAGGTTGGCATCATGAGGGACTCGCGGTGCGTCCAGATCATCGCATGATTGCTCACACAGGTTTTCTCATTCAAGCTCGAAGATTGGCTCCCGGAGTAAGTGCGCCACTTCGGCGCAGACGCCCATCTAAGGGCGCCTATGGTTTACCGGAAGATGAATCTTCTATTTAACTGCTACTAAGTCCACAACAAAGATAAGAGTTTCATTTGGCCCGATCGGTCCAGCTCCATTTGCTCCGTAACCTAGAGCGGGTGGAATGATCAACAATCTGCGTCCACCAACTTTCATGCCGGGAATTCCTTGCTGCCATCCAGGTATGACACCTGAGAGTGGGAATGTCGCAGGGCCTTGATCCCATGATGACTGAATTACTTTTCCATCTTTCCATGACTCAAGAAAGTATTGCGCGGTTACGGTTGATGAAGATGTCGCAGCCGCTCCAGTACCTTCAAAAATATCTTTCATAACCAATGTTGTTGGGGCAGGTCCAGTTGGCGTTGTTACGGTTGGCGCGACTCCAGGTTTATCTGAAACTGTTGGTATGACGGTATTGCTCATGGCTGCCTTCCCACATGCGCTAAGCCCAATGACAGAGAGAAGGCATATGCCTAAAACTGCCAGGGGACGTTGAATTTTTGAAGAAAATTTCATATGAAGCCTTTCCTTGGCGATGGGAAGATACTAGCAAAGCCCTAGAGTTGAACTATGGCGGACCCAAAGGCTGAACGATTAATCAATCTTGTGATGGCGCTTTTGGCTACGAGAAGGTATCTGTCGAAGTCTGAGATTTTTGAATCAATTCCTGGGTATTCAGGTTCACCTGAGACTATGGAGCGAATGTTTGAACGTGACAAGGATGATCTTCGAGAGCTTGGCATAGTTATTAACGTTGGGAGCTATGACCCGCTCTTTGAAGATGAAGTTGGATATCGCATTACCCCACAGGAATATGAGCTTGATCTCGGTGAACTGAGTGCTCCTCAGATTGCCTATCTTTCACTCTCGGCTAATTTATGGACAAATAAACTCTTCTCTCAAGAGGGGTCCAAAGCACTAAGAAAGATCCAAGCACTCACCGGTGAAAGTGACATCTCACATCTGGCATCCAACCTACTCAATTTTGAGAATGAAACGCCACACATTGAATTGATTTGGCGAGGGATTACTCAGGCCAAGTTGCTCACTTTTACGTATGAGTCAACGAAGGTCAGCAAGCGCACACTTGCGCCTTATGGACTATCTCTGTGGCATGGCACCTGGTATCTAGTAGGGCAAGACATGGAAAAAGCCGAGATTAGAGTTTTTCGTGTCTCAAGAATTTCAAGTGATTTAGCTCTAAGCGGCAAGGGTAAAACGTTTATCGTGCCAGAGGATTTTTCCATGCGTGAGTACTTAGTGATGCTTAATCACTATGAAAACATTTCAGTAACCATCAGGGCGCGGAGTAATAAGGCTCATAGATATCGCGCAATGGGCGCAGTAGAGAATATAGATGCAGAGTGGGATCAGATCACTTTCCGTACCGAAAACTCACCCACACTTGTCTCGGATCTTCTATGGCATGGAGCAGATCTTATTGTTGAGCAACCAGCAGAGCTGCGTGCACAAGTTTTGGGCAGAATAATGGAGAAAGAAGATGCCTGAGTCCGCGCTTGACCGAGTTTCTCGAGCCTTGGATCTCATTCCATTCTTGGTCGCAAATCCAGGTCTTTCCATCAGTGAGATCGCCCAACAGTTCTCTTCAACCGAAACGCAGATTTCAAATGATCTATCACTCTTGCATATGTGCGGTTTGCCCGGGTATTCACATCTTGAGTTACTAGATATTAGTTACGAAGATCCAGAGTTTATCGAGGTAGTTGATCCTCAAGTTCTGGATAAGCCAAGATCTCTAACAAGTATAGAAGCGATGAGTCTTGTTCTTGGACTCCAAGTTTTAAAGCAAATGGCATCAAACGAGGATCAGGCAAAAGCGATTAGTGAACTATCAGAGAGAATTAGTTCCAAATTAGATTCTGAGATTCTTAATAAGGTTCTTGTTAATGAAGCGGTAGTCGGAGGAGAAACAGCGTCGGTGATAAATACAGCGCTACGTGACACCAAGTCAGTGATTTTTACCTACTATTCTGCGATTTCTGATTCAACGCAAGTGCGTGAAGTATGGCCACAAGAGCTTTCTTTCCGAAACGGTATTGGCTATCTCAAGGCAATAACACCAGGTACAGCTGAGTATCGAACATTCAGGTTAGATCGCATCAGCGAGGTGAGGCTGGGGGAGCCGTTCTCACTCCCAGCTCATCAGATCGCGTTAGAGAACTCTTCTACTCCTGTTATCAAAATTGGGGCGTACGGCTTCTTCTTCTGTGAGTTGCATCGAGATGTTATTTCTGAAGTCACTCGTGAGGGAGAGAACTACCTGATTAGATTTGATGGAGTTAACTCAGATTGGCTGCTCAGGACTCTTTTTGGGATCCCGGGAAAGGTCGAGGTTCTAGACCCACCAGAACTGGCTGTGTCTTTCACCTCACGTCTTGCGGAGATGAAGAGTCTTTATGGGTATGCTCAGGGAATAGGGAGATAGGATAAAGACATGTTTTTACGGGAACCTAGCCATATTTTGATTCTAGTAATAGTGCTAGTTGTCCTTTTTGGGGCAAAGAAACTTCCTGATTCAGCGAAATCGATTGCTAAATCTCTCAAGGTATTTCGTGATGAAATGAAAAATACTGGGGATAAGAAATCCGATGGCGAAAATGGAACAACCCCAAAGTCAAAGAAATAGTCCGGCTTTTCTCGGATAGATCTGTAAGAGGGAATATTTATGGCCGCTACTAATGGTGGTCGTATGCCACTTCTAGAACACCTGCGTGAACTACGGAAGCGAATTGTTCGTTCAAGTCTTGCAATTTTGCTCCTATCTATTCTTGGATGGTTTTTATATAACCCAATTATTGATTCCCTAGCGAAACCTGTCTGTGATCTTAAGAGCGCAAGGCAATCGGGGGCAGCGAATTGTGGGACTTTGTATATCAATGGCGTTCTAGGGCCTCTAGATTTACATATTACATTGGCTTTGGCAACCGGAATCATTCTGTCCGCTCCTGTTTGGATCTACCAACTTTGGGCTTTTGTTGCGCCAGCGTTGCATCGCAAGGAGCGGAGATATTCCCTCCTCTTCATGTTTATAGCGACGCCGTTCTTTGTCGCAGGCGCCTATCTTGGCTACTACATCTTGCCAACGGCAGTTCATGTATTGCTCGGCTTTACGCCATCAAGCTTGACCAACCTTGTCCGCTTCGATGACTATTTGAATTTTGTCTTACGGCTGATTCTTATCTTCGGAATCGCCTTTGAACTTCCTGTTTTTCTTGTGGGATTGAATTTCGTCGGAGTCGTTTCTGGCGCCTCTATTCTCAAACCTTGGCGTTTGGCAGTCTTTGGAATTACGCTCTTTACTGCCGCCTTCACGCCCACGGCAGATCCTTTTACAATGTTGTTGCTCGCAGTTCCAATGGTTATTTTCTACTTCACTGCGGGCGGCATCGCGGTTCTTCATGATAAGCGCAAAGCAATGACAGGCTCATCGTGAGTTACCTGGTGGTCGTTAACCCCACATCAGGTGGAGGTAAAGGCGCGAGAAAGGGACGAGAACTAACAAACTATTTAGAGAAGAAAAATCTCCCATTTCGTAAAATTCAAGGCGCATCTTTAGAAGATTGCCTGAAGCAGGTTGAGACATCCATTAGTTCAGGTGGTTTTTCAACGATTGTTTGCGTCGGGGGAGATGGGTTAGTTCATGCTCTTCTTGAGAAAATTGCTTGTAACAGTTTGACCTTACTTGTGATCTCAGCTGGAACAGGAAATGACTTCGCAAAGAGTGTCGGGCTACACCGCAAGTCAATTGATCGAATCTTCAAGACTATCGATCAGAAGGCTCCGAAAGTTTTGGATCTTGGGCTAGCGAAGGGTCCTGGATACGAAAAGTACTTTGTTCAGATTCTTAGCAGCGGATTTGATGCCCACGTAAACAAGCGTGCAAATCAATTTAGCAGAATCAAAGGCAAGATTAAGTACGTTGTGGCTGTACTGCTTGAACTCACGACATTTAAGTCACTTGATTACTGCCTCAGATGGAACGACCAGGTCTTAACTCAGAAGGCGATGTTGGCACTTGTTGCAAATGGTTCCAATTATGGTGGGGGAATGAGGGTCTGTCCTCACGCCGATCAGAGTGATCAAATGTTGGATCTGATGTACGTGAAAAATGTATCTCGGTTGCGATTACTGGCGGTTTTCCCACGCGTGTTTATAGGTGCCCACGTTAACCATCCGAAAATTCAGTTTGAGAGGGCTTCGTCTTTTGAACTTGAGGGAAAGACACTTGCTTTCGCAGATGGTGAATATCTAGGTCCGTTACCTGTTCACGTTTCTATAGCCCCACATAAGCTGCTGGCTTACACCGCATGAGCAGCCCAGCAGAGAGATTTGTTGAGGCAAAGAAGCGAAATTCTTATCGAAAATCTTTGGAGTTTGCCGACAAATTTGAATTTCCACTCGATGACTTTCAGATCAGTGGATGCCATTCACTCGAAGATGGCCGCGGGGTTCTAGTTGCTGCTCCAACAGGTGCTGGTAAGACCATCGTTGGTGAATTCGCAGCTTACCTAGCGATGCAGACCGGGAAGAAATGCTTTTATACCGCGCCCATAAAGGCACTTTCCAACCAGAAGTACTCTGATTTCAAAGAGATGTTTGGGGAAGACAAAGTTGGTCTTCTCACAGGAGATACGAGTATAAATTCAGAGGCACAAATCGTGGTTATGACCACAGAAGTTTTGAGAAACATGATTTATGCCAACTCACAGACGCTAAATACTTTGCAATATGTTGTGATGGATGAGGTGCACTACTTGGCCGACAAATTTAGGGGCGCAGTCTGGGAAGAGATTCTTATTCACCTCCCCGAACACATCCAAGTCGCATCGCTTTCAGCCACCGTTTCAAATGCCGAAGAGTTCGGGGACTGGCTCAATGAAGTTCGAGGAAATACTGATGTGATTGTCAGTGAAAATAGGCCGGTTCCTCTTTATCAGCATGTTCTTTTTGGTAACAGGCTTTTAGATCTTTTTGTCGATGAAGGAAAAGTGAATCCCGAAATAGTTCGACTTGAAAAGGAAAGTTCTCGTTCCATTCGAGGTAGCTATGGTGAAAATAGAGGGCATCGTGATCGCTCCAGCGTTACACGAATCCCTCAAATCAATAGACCCGAGGTAATTGAAAAGCTTCAGCGTGAAGGCCTATTACCGGCAATAGTCTTTATATTTTCGCGCAACGCATGTTCTGCGGCTGTCCATCAATGCGTCAAATCTGGGCTTAAGTTAACTAATGCAGAAGAACGCTCTCGAATTCGGGAGATTGTGTTCAGAGCAACTGAGAATATTCCTGAAGAAGATTTGGTCGTCCTTGGATTTTCTGAGTGGCTTGACGGTCTAGAACGGGGGATAGCTGCTCACCACGCAGGACTGCTTCCATCATTTAAAGAGACCGTGGAGGAATTGTTTCAAGAAGGATTAATCAAATGCGTATTTGCAACTGAAACTTTGGCGCTCGGCATAAATATGCCTGCTAGAACAGTGGTCTTGGAAAAATTGACCAAGTGGAATGGGGAGTCTCACGTTTCTGTTTCCGCAGGGGAATACACACAGCTGACAGGTCGTGCCGGTCGACGCGGGATCGATATTGAGGGCAATGCTGTGATCTTGTGGAACAAAGATATTGATTCAGGATCTGCTGCAGGACTTGCATCTACTCGTACATACCCATTGAAGAGCAGTTTCAAGCCAACCTATAACATGACAATTAATCTGATTTCTAGATTCGGCGCCGAGCGAGCACGAACATCGTTGGAGTCATCCTTCGCGCAGTACCAGGCAGATAAGGCAGTTGTTGGCCTCGCTCGCCAGATTAAGCGAAATGAAGCCGCTATTGATGAACTAAGAGAACAGATGCAGTGCCACTCCGGAGATTTTGAGGAGTATGCAGGGATTCGAACAGAGATCAAAGCGTTGGAGAAGGCGTTTTCTAAGTTACCAAAATCGAAGAAACTTTTTGCTGAAGAAGAACTCAATGAAAACAGAAGGTCTCTTCGCTCACACTCATGCCACAGTTGCGGGGACAGAGAGAATCATTCACGTATTGCTGAAAAACTCGAGCGGATGCGAAAGGAGACAAAAGGTTTAGAGGATCGAGTAAGCAATCGAACAGATCTGATTGCAAGGAGATTTGATCTAGTCCAAGTTATGTTGGAACGATATGGCTATCTCAATGGTGGCGTTATAACTGAGTGGGGAAATTTGCTGGCCAAGATTTATGGCGAAACTGACCTACTGATCGCTGAAATGATCAAGAATGGGAAATTTGATAGTTTGGATGGACCAGAGATGGTCTCGGTGCTATCGGCACTTGTTTTTGAGGCGAGGAAAGATGAATCACCTAAAGTTCCTAGGGGAGCGGTTGAAGAAGTGCTCAATGAGATGATCCATAAATGGGCCGCGATTAACGATGATGAAGCCGAGTTACGCCTTGAAGCCATGCGTGAGCCAGATTTGGCGTTTTGTTGGGCTGCATTTCGATGGGCAAGCGGGCACAGCTTGAGTTCAATTCTTAAAGGAACAGAACTTACAGTCGGTGACTTCGTCCGTTCAATGAAGCAGATTATTGATTTACTGCGCCAAATCGGCAACGCATCGCCACATCTTGCTCAAACAGTCGATAGCGCATTGAAAAGAATCGATCGCGGAATTGTTTCCTATGCGGGAGCTGTTGCATGACACTTTTATTGCTTGACAGCGCATCACTTTGGTATCGCGCATATTTCGGCATGCCAGACACTTTGGTTTCACCAGACGGCATGCCTGTCAATGCTATCCGAGGCTTTTTGGATATGACCTCGCGCCTGATCACTCAGTATCAACCATCACGTCTTGTTGCATGTTTAGAAGGAGATTGGCGACCATCATGGCGGGTTGAGCTTTTTCCTGAGTACAAAGCTAATCGTTTAGATGATGACGGGGCTGAGGAAGAGCCCGATACTTTAGGTCCACAAATTCCAATATTGCTCGACGTGCTTGAGGCCTTCGGAATACCCATGGTGGGCGTGGACGATTATGAAGCTGATGACATCATGGCCACCTTTGCCACCAAAGAACGAGGCCCCACATTTGTCGCGACAGGCGATCGTGATCTATTTCAGCTTGTTGACGATAAACGACGAGTAAAGGTTGTCTACCTTGCCAAAGGAATTTCCAATCATGATTTGGTAGATCGAGCTTGGGTTGCTGATCGTTATCAAATCCCGGGGGATAGGTATGCACTCTTCGCAATGATCAGGGGTGATGCATCTGATGGGCTACCTGGCGTTAGAGGAATTGGTGAGAAAGGCGCAGCGATCATTGCAAATCAATTTAAGACTCTTGATGAGGCGCTGGAGGCGGCGAAGTTAGAAGATGAAAGACTCACACCGCTTCTGCGCAGAAAACTTATTGAAGGTGCAGATTATTGCAAAATTGCCCCAAAGCTTGTTCATTGTGCTCTTGACGTAGCTATTCCGCAAATGTCGATAGAAATGCCCAAGAAGCCAGAAAGCCTTGATGAGATCTATCAGTACAAGAACGATTATGGACTCGGTGCCTCTATCGATCGTATGATCAGCGCTCTAGGCTGGTAGTCATGAGCAAATACCTTATTGTTCTGCCAACATATAACGAGGCTCAAAATCTCAACGGTGTTGTTTCAGATCTTCGCGCGCTCAAGGCGAATATTGATATTTTGGTTGTTGATGATAATTCACCTGATGGAACTGGAAATATCGCGGATTCACTTGCCTCAAATGATCTATTTGTTCTGCATAGAGATAGGAAGCAAGGTCTAGGTCCAGCATATTTGGCGGGATTCAGATGGGCTATTGAACATGACTATGACTTCGTTATTGAAATGGATGCAGATGGTAGTCATTTACCTGCCGAACTTGGAACTTTAGTTTCCGCAAGTACTAGCGCAGACCTAGTAATTGGCACCAGATGGATGCCTGGTGGAAAAGTCGTCAATTGGCCTTGGTATCGCAAAGCAATTTCACGGCTTGGTACCTCATATGCAGCAGCCGTTTTGAGGTTGCCATTTAAGGACTTAACAAGTGGATATCGAGTATTGAGTAAGAGACTCGTTACAAAGGTATTGGAGTCAAAGATTCAAACTCATGGTTATGGATTTCAAGTTGAAATCGTTTTATTGGCGGAACAAGCTCACATGGAAATTGCCCAAGTGCCGATTACCTTCGTCGAAAGGTCTCAGGGGAAGTCGAAAATGACTGGGCGAATAGTCCTTGAAGCATTGGTGAAGACCAGCTGGCTTGCAATCTCACGGGTATTAATTCGCCGATAATCTACATTATGTAAACTAAGAAAATCAGCCGTTGATTGCCAACTCTTCGATCGGCGTGCATGAGCAGACCAAGTTCCTATCCCCATAAACACCGTCAATGCGCCCTGTAGTCGGCCAATACTTGCCTCTACGGCCGATTTCAGCGTCAACTCCTTGTGGGTATGCGGCAACTTCGCGTGAGTACTTACGATCCCAGTTCTCCCGGAGAAGATCAGTATCCGTATGAGGCGCAAATCGAAGCGGTGATTCATCGATTGTGAGCTGGCCATGCTCAATATCTGAAATTTCAGCTCTAATAGAGATCATTGCGCTAATAAATCTTTCAAGCTCTCTAATGTCTTCAGATTCAGTTGGCTCAATCATCATCGTGCCTGAAACCGGGAAACTTACCGTTGGAGCATGGAAGCCATAATCCATAAGCCTCTTTGCAACATCATCCACGCTAACGCCTGTTTCTTTGGTGATCTGGCGCAAGTCAATTATGCATTCATGAGCGATAAAGCCGTTTAGACCTTTATATAGAACAGGGAAATATGGATCTAGCTTTTTGGCAATGTAATTTGCAGACAAAATAGCAACCTGAGTCGCCTTAGTAAGACCTGCTCCCCCCATCATGTGAATATAAGTCCATGGGATCGGCAAGATTCCTGCTGAACCAAATGGCGCAGAGCTAACTGGTCCTGGACCTGTTGCTGGACCTGCGGTTCTATCAAGTGGATGATTAGGTAAATACGGGGCAAGGTGAGCTCTTGCAATGACTGGACCAACACCCGGTCCCCCACCACCGTGAGGAATACAGAAAGTTTTATGAAGATTAAGGTGAGAAACATCTGCGCCAAATTTTCCTGGCTGCGCTAGGCCGACAAGTGCGTTGAGGTTTGCTCCATCAACATAAACCTGGCCGCCTGCATCATGGATAAGACCGCATATCTCACCAATCGCTGTCTCAAAGACTCCGTGCGTTGAAGGATAAGTAACCATCAGGGCTGCCAAAGTATCTTTGTATTCAGCTATTTTTGTTTTGAGATCATCAACTGAAACGTTTCCAGCCTCATCACATGCAACAACGACAACTTTCATTCCCGCCATGATGGCACTTGCCGCATTGGTTCCATGAGCACTTGATGGGATCAAGCAAATATCTCGGGCTTCATCACCCTTGGCATCGAGGAAATTACGAATTGCAAGTAGACCGGCAAATTCACCTTGTGAACCAGCATTTGGCTGCAGAGAAACTGCGTCATAACCTGTAATTTCAAGGAGCCACGATGAAAGCTGGTCAATAAGTGTTCGAATTCCCTTGCTTTGATCGACGGGAGCGAATGGATGCAAAGAAGAAAATTCTGGCCAGGTAATTGGAATCATCTCCGTGGTTGCGTTGAGTTTCATCGTGCAAGAACCCAATGGAATCATCGTCCGATCAAGGGCAAGATCGCGATCAGCTAGTGCTCTGATGTAGCGAAGCATGGATGTCTCTGAGTGACGAGAATTAAAGAGTTCGTGGCGCAAGTACTCACTTGTGCGCTCCCCCGCTATTTTAGTAGAAGCTGGCGCGGTGAGTTTCTGAGCCCCAAAGATTGAAGCGAGGTCGCTCAGATCTTTCAGAGTGACGGTTTCATCTAGTGAAATACCAACACTCTTCGCATCTACTGATCTCAAATTTATGTCAAGGCCGTGAGCAGCTTTGTGAATAGCGGTTGCATCAATCCCGCTAACAAGGAATGTGTCGAAAACTTCGCCCTCAGTAACATCGAGCCCGTTCTCTCTGAGGATTGATCTCAGTTGCATGGTGTTGCTTCGAACGCGAGATGCGATTGACTTTAAGCCTTCTGGTCCATGCCACATAGCATAAAATCCGGAGATCACAGCAAGGAGAACTTGAGCCGTGCAGATGTTAGACGTTGCCTTATCGCGGCGAATATGTTGCTCACGTGTTTGAAGAGCAAGTCTGAATGCCAAATTACCGTGCGTATCAATACTTTGACCGACAAGTCGTCCTGGAAGTGATCGCTCCAACCCATCTTTCACCGCCATAAACCCTGCATGCGGCCCACCAAATCCCATAGGGACTCCAAATCTTTGGGCAGAACCAATAGCAACATCGGCTCCGAGATCTCCAGGAGAGTTATAAAGAGTGAGCGCAAGTAGGTCGCATGCGACAATTGCTAGTGCGCCCTTCGTGTGAGTCTTTTCAATTGCGCCGCGAAGATCCTTTACCGATCCTGTTGTTGCGATCTGAGAAAGTACTGCTCCGAAAATATCTGCGCCAAGTGATTGCAGATCATCCAGCGTGCCTTCAATCACAGGGATCTTAAGTGGCTTAGCCCGGGTGTAGATGACCGCCTTGATATGCGCGTGCAGTTCTGAATCAATAAATAGAGCTGCATCATCTGATCCACTCCACACACGTCTTGCAAGCGTCATAGCTTCAGCTGCGCTGGTAGCTTCATCAAGCATGGAGGCATTTGAAATTGGAAGCCCTGTTAAATCACAAACTACAGTTTGAAATGCAAAGATCGCTTCTAGGCGTCCTTGGCTAATCTCGGGTTGATATGGCGTGTACGCGGTATACCAAGCTGGGTTTTCCAAAATATTTCTTAGCACCACAGGTGGAGTAATTGTTCCGTAATAACCCATGCCGATGTATGAACGCATAATCTTGTTTTGACTTGCAAGTACCCGAAGCTTTGCAATCGCTTCAATCTCAGAGATCTCCTCTGGAATAACTTCGCCCAGTTTTGCAGACATTGCGATATTCGCAGGAACAATCTGTGCAATCAACTCTTCTAAAGTTTTCGCGCCAAGGTCTTTAAGCATGCGAGAGATTTCATTCTCGTCAGGCCCAATATGTCGATCAACAAAAGTGTCTCTGATTGACACTGCTCCCCCTTGGTTTGACTGGCCCTGGTCCTTGTGGACTCAGATGCCTATTGGGGAAGGATAAAGAGTTTTACGCGCCTTTGCGCTTTCTACGCTCTGAAAGTTCATCGTTGCTGGAGGACATGAGTGTGCCATCTGCCACAGACTCACCCTGAAGGGTAGCTAGAGTGCCCTCAACTTCACTCCAGACCTTATTTATGGCAATACCAAATACTCCCTGGCCGCCTTGAAGAAGGTCGATAATTTCATCAGGACTAGTGCACTCATAGATAGATGAACCATCACTCATGAGAGTCATACTCTCCAAGTCTGAAACACCGCGCCCACGAAGGTGCTCTACTGCGGTACGGATGTTTTGAAGTGAAACACCAGTATCAAGAAGTCGCTTGACGATCTTAAGGACCAAAATATCGCGGAAGCTATATAAACGCTGAGATCCAGAACCTGATGCGCTCTTGATGCTGGGGCCCACTAGGTCAGTGCGCGCCCAATAATCTAATTGTCGGTAAGTAATCCCGGCAGCAACACATGCAGTTGCACCTCTATATCCGATTTCGTTTACAGTCTCAGTGGTTGGCAAGTCAGACATTTGTACTCGCTTCTACGGGGAAACCGAGGGGATTCGGTATTGTCCAAGGGTAAGACCAGCTGGGGCCGTGAACAATGACCGACACGAAAAACCTTCAACCCTTACTTCAGGCTTGCCTCTGCAGGACCTTTTTAGCCTGCGAAGTCATCTGGGTCGATCTGATCAAGGAACTCTCTGAACTTTTCAACTTCATCGTCGGCCTGATCAGGGATCTCAATCCCAGCCTTCGTGAAAAGCTCGGCGCTTGCCAATATAGGAGCTGATGCTCGAAGCGCGAGGGCTATCGAATCACTTGGACGGGCGGAAACTGTTACTCCCCCATGCAAATGCAGTTCTGCAAAGAAGACTCCATCTCTCAGATCCGTAATTTCCACGCTCTCAACTTTCGCATTCAAAATTTGCAGTACTGAATCAAAAAGATCATGAGTCAAAGGCCTCGATGGTTCAAGATTTTGTTGGGCGAATGCGATTGCAGACGCTTCTACTGCGCCCACCCAGATTGGTAAGTATCTGATGCCATCAACTTCTTTGAGCAAGACGATAGGTTGATTGGAGGGCATCTCAACTCGAACCCCGACAACCTCGACCGGAATGCTCATGGAAACTATTACTTAGCTCGGTGGAGACCAGCACGGACAAGTGCTGCGTGAAGCTTTACAGACAAAGATGCGAGCTCATTAGAAACTTCTTCAGCTCTCGCCTTCGCATCGGAACCTTTTTGGCGAAGAATTGGAGTTATGACCTGCTCTACAAGTCCAACTTCACGATCGGCGGCGGATTTGAATGAACGAAGATGGCGGGCTTCAATTCCAAATGCCGCTATCTCAGAAACTGTTCGACAGATGGCTAGCGAATCGGCGTCGTAGTAGCGCCCACGAATCGTGACTAACCCAAATGATTCAAGTTCAGAGAGTTGCTCTTCTAGAAGATTTGAGGATTCAAGCAACTCTGTACGTGAAAGACGTAGGTCGCTCTCCCCTGCAAAATGACTTGGTGCCAGTTCTCCATCAACACTAGCAATTCGAGGTTTGGCGCTCACACCTGGTGTTGGTGAAGCTTGGAGTCCCCGATCAAGGGCATCAAGGTTTTCTTTTATAACGCGGAGCGGAAGGTATTGATCTCTTTGCGCTTCTAGAACATAACGAAGTCGCTCAAGATCGCCCCCCGTAAATTTACGATAACCAGATGGAGTGCGTTGTGGTTCAATCAACCCCTCGGATTCTAGAAAGCGAATCTTTGAAATAGTGATATCTGGAAACTCAGAACGAAGCTTCCCGAGTACCTCTCCGATGCTTAAGTATGCGCGTGCTGGAACGCTCATGCGTTGCCCTTCCCCGTAAAGTAAGTAAGACGAAACTTTCCAATCTGAACCTCATCGCCAACCGTTAAACGCGAATCTGTCACTGGGGTGCCATTCACATAGCTGCCATTGAGGCTTCCAAGGTCTTCTATTGCGTAGTCACCTGAAGGAACTCGATAAATCTTGGCGTGTTTTCTTGAGACAGTTACGTCATCTAAGAAGATTTCACTCTGAGGATCGCGTCCGAGGATTGTTTGCGCATCATTGATCAGAAAACGAGAACCCTTATTTGGGCCCGCAATTACGATCAGCATTGCCGAATTTCTTGGAAGCTGGCTGATCACTTCACGCTCTTGAGTTGAGAGCAATTCAAATATCTCTTCTAGCGGTCTTGGCCGGGGAACGGACCTAAGGGCTGAAAGGTGAATCGTTGAAGTGAGTTCAGGGTTCTGCGGATCTTGAGGGCTCTGAGCTTCACTCATGTGCTCCTCCAATGAATCTCGATCTGCAGTAGAGGCTGACACTATTCACCCTCTCTGACAAAATCAAGCCGTAAGGTTGGTGTATTCCTCGGCTGAAAGTAGATCTGAAGGGGTTGCCGCAAACTCGATCTGAGCTATCCAGCCGGCACCATAGGGATCTTGGTTAATAAGTTCTGGGGACTTTTCTAAGTCAGAATTAATTGCCGTTACTTTTCCTGTTAAAGGGGAAAATATTTCAGAAACGCTTTTGGTCGATTCCACTTCGCCACATACAGTTCCTGCTTTAACTTCCTGTCCTACCTTTGGAAGTTGCACATAAACAATGTCTCCAAGTGCTGCTTGCGCAAAGTCAGTGATTCCAACCTTTGCAGAGGTTGCAGTTTCGCTTTTGATCCACTCATGTTCTTTTGAATACTTTAGATCTGCGGGGATGTTAGACATGAGGCTCCTTTAGTGTCACAAACGCTTGCCGAGAATAGTTGAAGGCTGTCAGAAGGTACAACCCTATCCCCCAAATCGCAAAGCTCCACCCGAAAGTATGGGCAAATTCTCCCCACGCGGAGTGGCTTGCTAAAAGTAAGAAAGGAAAGGCATAGAGAAGGTTAAAAGTTGCGGCTTTGCCCAAGAAGGTGACAGTGAAGACTTTCCCCGTCTTCCCCCGGTAGATCTGCACCATACCAAGCATCCAAATATCTCTTGCGGCAAGCACTAATACCAACCACCATGGAATGCAATTTTTGATCGCTAATCCAATAACTGTGGCTGCAATGTATAGACGGTCAATTGCTGGATCCAACATCGCTCCGAGCTCGGATTCTTGGTTAAGCAATCTCGCCAGTTTCCCATCAAAGTAATCACTCCAAGCGCCGATCGCCATAACAAGAAAGCTCCATCCACGAAGATCCTGAACGAGCAAAAGCCATAAAAAAATCGGAATTCCAAGTGCTCGAATACCAGTGAGGAGGTTTGGAATTGTGAGAACCTCTTTACGACTTAGATTCATATCTCAACCCTATTCTTTGCGCGAACGCTCTGCCTTTTCACGTACCTTGATAGCGACCTCGACCGGACTGCCTTGAAATCCAAACTCTTCGCGAAGGCGTCGTTCAATGAACCGTCTATAACTTGGCTCGACCCATTCACTCGCAAAAACAACGAATTTAGGCGGGCAGATACTGGCTTGCGTTGCGAAGCGAATTTTAGGTTGCTTGCCACCTCTTACAGGTGGAGGCGTAGCTGAGACCAGTGCTCCCAAGAATGAGTTCAACTTGCTAGTTGGTACGCGGTATTCCCAACTCGCAATCGCGGTTCGAAGCGCAGGGGCGAGGCGGTCCCTATGCCAACCTGTCTTTGCTGAAAGGTTTACTCGCTGCGCCCATGGATAACGCTCTAAGTTCCGCTCCAGCTCTTTCTCAAACTGCATTTGTCGCTCTTCATCCATGAGGTCCCACTTATTCATGACAAGAACCATGGCGCGGCCAGATTCCTCTGCCATGGTGATGATTCTTAAATCCTGCTCTGTAAGGGGTACGGATGCATCCAAAATGATGACTGCAACTTCGGCTCGTTCAAGGGCAGCTTCTGTTCGCAAACTTGCGTAGTAATCAGTGCCACTATCGAACTTGGCCTTCTTTCTAATACCTGCGGTGTCGATAAAACGCCATGTCGTTCCACCGAACTCAACAAGCTCATCAACAGGATCTCTAGTTGTTCCTGCGGCATCGTCAACCAACACTCTTGCTTCACCCGCTAGAGCATTGAGCAAACTAGATTTTCCAACATTTGGTCTGCCAAGAAGTGCGATCCTTCTATAACCGCCATCAATTGGCTCACTACCGACCTCTGGCAATTCTTTTACAACTAAATCAAGTAGATCTCCGCTACCTCGCCCGTGAAGGGCGGAGAGAAAGCGTGGCTCACCCAGACCCAAATTCCAGAGTGCATGTGCGTTGTTCTCTTCTCCTGTGCCATCCACTTTATTGGCAACGAGAATAACCTTCTTGTGTGACTTACGAAGCAAGGTGAGAAGAGATTCATCTTCATCAAGTGCACCAACTTGCGCGTCGACAACAAAGAGGACCAAATCTGATTCGGCGATTGCCAGTTCTGCGCCAGCTGTGATTTTCTCGGAAATACCTTCAGGCTTTACTTCCCAGCCACCAGTGTCAATCAATAAAAACGTACGCCCATTCCATTCGGCTTCATACTTCACTCGGTCGCGGGTGACACCTGGGACATCTTCCACGATAGCTTCTCGCCTACCGATAATGCGATTAACGAGAGTGGATTTTCCAACATTTGGTCTTCCAATTACTGCAACCTTAGGAAGCCCAAGCAATTTTCGACTTTTTGCCCACTGCCAAATTATTTCAACTACTTCAGGTAGATCCAAGGCTGTCGAATCTATTTCTAGGGCATCTTCTGCCATCCTGAGTGGTGAAATCTTTCTTGTGGAATCAATTTCATCTCGACTAACAAGGGATTGAGCAACATCAGAGGACGAAATGTCTTCCTGACTTTCGCGCTCACGTCGCAAGGCACGCTGTTCTAGATCTGCATATAGAAAGATCTTTAATGGAGCATCTGGAACAACTACCGTACCGATATCTCTGCCTTCGACAACTATTCCATGTGGCGCAGCAGAGATAATTTGGTGCTGAATCTCGAGTAGATAAACGCGCAGTTCAGGAATAGCGGAGTAGATGGAAACTTGATCTGTCACGCGAGCAGAACGAATATCTGACGTAACGTCAGTATCACCGACAAATATCCTGGGCTCTATTGGATCACTATTGAAACTAATTGGATTGTCCGTGAGCGCAGCAATGATGGTCGCGGGATTCGTGACGTTGTCTCTTAGAGCAAGCCAGGTGATGGCTCTATATAGGGCGCCAGTGTCTAGATATTTCCAATTTGCTCTTTGGGCAATTGCGCGAGCTGTACTGGATTTTCCTGAACCGCTTGGACCATCAATTGCTATTACGACGGTCGACATAAGAGAACCTTAACGCTCTATTGAGAGCTAGCCGATCGATTCTCGAGGAAGGTGAACTTTCCAGTTGTTCTTGAGCAATTGATCGTATAGTTTTGAAGCATCTTCACGGGAAAGGGCTAGATTCACCAAACCACTCTCCTGACCAGGAGTGTGTTCAATAGCAATATCCTCAACGTTCACTTTTACTAGGGCACAAGCATCAAATATTTCTGCGAGTTGACCAGGTTTGTCTTCAATCACAATTGGCAGATACCAATAATCACGTTTTTTTCCGCCATGCTTGCCAGGAATTCTGCGATGATTTACGCGCCCAGCTTCCAAAAGATCTAAAGTCTTCCTCAGATCATCGTTTTGTAGAGAAGTCGATAAATCATTTAAATGACTAGCGAAGCGCTCAAGGAGCGGTGCAAGAGCGCCCCTATTCTCGTGAAGCAATTCAGCCCAAAGAGTTGGGTCCGACGCTGCTAAGCGAGATACGTCTTTCAATCCTTGCCCCGCAAGAGCTAAATCTTCTTGAGACAGGTCTTCCAGTGTTAACGACAATAACGAACTAATTACTTGAGGAAGATGAGATATCCCAGCGATAGCCTTGTCGTGTGAAGCAGAGTCGCGTTCGACGACCGAGGCGCCAAGGTCCTTAACAATCATCATTGCCTTTTGGTAGAGAGTCGACGATGTCCGTGACGTTGGAGTAATAATCCAAATGCGGCCTTCAAAAAGATCGCCTCTTGCCGCTAGAGCGCCTGCAATCTCACGACCAGCCATTGGGTGCGTAGAGCAGTAAAATTCAGCGATCTCTGGAAATCTCTCGATCTCATTGACAACTTCAGACTTTAATCCCCCAATATCTATAACATCAACTTTAGGGTACTTTGCGGCAAGAGACTTGACGACCGAGTTGATGGAAGAAATTGGCGTAGCAACTATAAAAAGATCCGGGGTGACAAGCTCGCCCGTTTGATTGATGAGATTCTGGGCGATCTGTTCCATTTCCGGGTCTTCATCTTCGATTTGAACCGAGTGACCGGCGGTTCTCAGGCCTAGGGCCATTGAAGTGCCTATTAATCCAGCACCAATTATGCGTATTTTCATGAAACTACTGCGCTAAATCGCGACGCAGGACTTCTGCTCCACGTATGTAAATGTGTTTGACTTCCGATGTCGTGAGCCCTGTGTTTGCATGCATCATGACCCTGACCACGCGCGGCAAGGCACGGGGAACATTTATCTCAACTGAGCACATCAAGGGTATCTCCCCTATTCCCAATTCCCTGGCTGCAACAGCTGGAAACTCACACACAAGATCCGGGGTGCTGGTAAAGATGACAGAAATCAAGTCAGAGACGGCAAGGTTGTTCTTCTGCATCATCTGCTGAAGAACCTCTTTTACCGCTTCGAGCATCTCCTGACGATCGTCAGCCTTGAGTTGGACGGCTCCCCGAACGGCTTTGATGCTCACAGTCTAAGACTACCCAATCGTGAGGCTCAGAGGCGGAGGACACTCTAAAAGCACTTAATGTTCATAACAATTTATTGTTTTATATATAAATACACACTAACAAATATCGATAAAATTTTGCCTGAATCTTATGGCTGGTCTAAATAACCGTTTTATCGATTTTAATAACACAAATGAGCACCTAATTACCTATTTATCGATAAAATCTGATGTCATATAATACC
>Ga0208382_1000042_pt1 | contig 40803 bp, 61 predicted proteins | sample CryBogCBE28Sep08_FD_184582 | JGI IMG/M metagenome (GOLD analysis project Ga0208382, IMG submission 184582) | Freshwater microbial communities from Crystal Bog, Wisconsin, USA - CBE28Sep08 (SPAdes) | ecosystem: Environmental > Aquatic > Freshwater > Lake | place: Crystal Bog, Wisconsin, USA...
ATATGTAAGTCAGATATGCACTTGACCCCAAAATTTGGGAATTCCATCATGCGTTTATCGGTATAATGACACAGATCAAGAACGGTTCTTATCTTAGCAAAACGCAAACAGTTAAATGTTCGCGTTGTAATTCTCATGTCTGTAATTCTTGTGTTAGGGTCTAGCCCATCATCCACAAGGGCTTGAACCCTTTCGTGTATTTGCTTCTTCTCTGACATTTCGCGTTTCCAAAAATAGTTATGGGAGGGGCTAAGCCCTCCCAGATGCCATCAAGCAGCGTTTGACGTTGCTTTGTTTTTAACAATTGCATCTAATGGCTTAATCTCAATATCAAGATCATCCATAATGCTGGACAATTTTTCAAGGCGTGCATCTACGGGCGCCTTTGTATCGACAACAAGAGGATAATGCTCAACCTCTTGCTCGTAGTTTGCTGCAATGTCCTTGAGGATCTTGAATATCAAATCGAGCCTTTGTGCGTGATCATCAAGCCACGGGCCAACATCAATTTGCTTAGCGATACGCGCCTCACGGATTGCATTGGTAGCGATTGCGCGCATGCGGCTGTCAATATCAAACGTCATTATTTTCTCCTTTGTATGTTATCCTAGTTTTTACTTTTGGGCTGTATCTCACAACCCGTTTACCGCGCCAGAAGCGGCGCAGTGTTGGGATCACCTCGGCAACGAATGCCGCCGAGGCTATTCCAATTACTGCTATCCCAAACCAGACCATTCTCTAGAAGGATGATGCTTGTTTAAGTGAGACAACATTATATTTGTCGCTCATTGACCTCATGGTGTTGCCCATAAAATCCTCCCATGACCCGGCTGCTACCGTTAGGCTCTCCGGTGAGTATCCTTTTTCAATAGAAGAGGATGACCAGAAGCCATCAATCTCATTGCTTCTTGCGATGATCCACGCGCTTCCAACAAGATACTCAAACTGTTCTTTTACTTTTTCTCTTGCAGTCTCGCGCATTTCTGCTTGATCTGGATATGACGAGTAACGCTCGCATAGCCAATTCCATGCCTCACAAAACCATTTATGATCCATGTTTAAATAGATCATGCTGTTCCCGTCATAAGACGCAAACATTCCCTTGCCGATATTTGTATCAACGTCCTCATCGCTATCAAGCCATTTGAACTCCGGCATGATGTAAAGGTTCTCATCAATCTTAACTTTTCTCTGACCTCGATTTCTCAAGTCAACGCGTATCGTATCATTGACAACTGGATTGGGATTTGGAGGAACAGGCTTAGGTTTATATGGTTTATTAATTCTAATCCTTTGTGCGTTTTGATCTTCGTTGGCGTCATCGCCCTCTTTAGATACTTGCGGAACTGGTTTCCTGAGCTTTAATTTATCAAGTTTCTCCTGCAAGCGTTTTTTGGATCTTTCGCTTGAAGATATGCTTTTGTCGTATTCTTTAATTTTATCCAAAACCCACTGAGGTCTTAGATCCCACATAATATCACTGAAGTCCTCGAGCTTAACTTCCTCATCTGGCTTATTTGAATAATACAGATAAGACCGATCGCTGCTTGAGGCGATGTCTGCGTAATCATCAGGTAGCTCAACTATTACTGATAGGAATTTCCAGCCAAATCTAATCCCGAGTCTGTGCGCACAATCAGACCATTTCTGTTTTGTGCCTGTATTGGTTCTAAGATCGTAAAATTCATTCTTATAAACAATCCCGCCACGGCTACCAAAGGTGAACATATTACCCGTTTCAGCCTTCGTGCCAGAGTTTCTGCCTTCAGTGGTGGCTAATGGGTCGTGGAAGAAATGAAGTTTGATCCCGTCTGGACCATTTACAACAGTGTGCATATCCCACCACGGAGATCCGTCTGCCTTACGGCGATCATCCATAGCAGTCATCGTGAAGAAACGTCTTGGACTATCCTCATTCCGTGTGTGGGTTCCATTATGAAAACGAACTTCCACATTATCTGGCATTCTGAAATAGCGATTAAACAGATACAATCCAAGCCAAATCTTATTTTCCTCCATCTTTGGGTCATATGGAGAAATGCAGGTATTCTGGCTGTATTCATTGCCAAATAAAGTTACTTCAGTCCATTCCTCATCAATGGAATGAATTCCTTCCTCTAATACCTGATCCGTTACATCATCAACAGTATCGTGAGAGCCGTCCTCGTAATAGTATTTTAATCGTCCGTATGTTGTCCCATCCTCTGAGAGCTTAAGAATGGTCTCATGGACTGTCTTGTCTCGGCATGACCTAATGCGCATTCCCTTCTTATTTGATTTTAGGGAAGCTATTTTGGCGCCTATGCCGTAGTTATCTATCAAAGATCGGATTTTATTAATAACGACAGAAAGATCAGCCATCTTGTGCAGTTCTTTCTTAGTCATGCCAGGGCCGTTGTTCCAAATAGATAGCTTTGGAACATTACCAATCTCTGGAACAATAGTGGGATAGAAACGTATCATGCCCTTTGGAGATTGACGGGAAGCCTCAATGGCGTTCTGGGTCAACTCTCGGATCATCATACCGGCTGGGCATTTTTCAATCTCTCTGAAAATGGCAAATTCTACACCACCATCAGACGCAAACTTCATTGGGTCTACATCGTTCAGTATTTTCATCTTATTCTCCTGTTGTCATGATATATCCTCATACATCCCTCTGCGGGGAGGTAAGGATAACTTAATGGGTTTTTCTTTTTGAGCAAATCCGCGTGATTGTATTTTCTGTTTTGGAGTTTTGACCCCTAAATGCTTTGCTTCAACACGCTTTGCTTTAGCTATGGACTTAACGTCCTTTTTGGTTTTTTCTCCATGACACTCCGGGCAAAGCAATCTGCTATTTTCAAATGTCGGCTCACCAGTAAGCCCATCTGGAATAATGTGATCAATTTCAAACTTCTTGCAAAGGACGCCGCAACCTTCGCAAAAGATTTTTCCATCAACTGTCGCTGCTTTAATTCTGGCAACAATGACTTTCTTTGGAAAATTGCGGCGAGCCATATTAAGACTCCTGAGCCATGTATAATTTGACTGAATTCTCAATCAAATGGCAGAGTTTAATTTTGCGCTTTTTGGCAAACATACGCATTTGCTTATCAAGGTTCTTGGTTATTCGGGCGCCAAGCTGCACTTTCTCTACAGATTTAGTTTTTCTCATTACATCCTCTTCTCAGCTCTATAATTTGCCTCAGATGAATTCCACTCAGCAAAACGCATTTTGTAAAACTCAACATGGACTTTCATTTCATTTGCTGCCGTTCTTGCCTCGACAAGATTTTTTACAAAATCCATCCATTCATTCGAGGACTTAACTGCAAGTTCGGCACGACTTACGGGCATGTCTCCCAAAGCAGCCATCCTCTGAGAGAGGACAGCCGTCTTTGTTTCCTCCAATAATCTGGCGGCACCATCTAGCCTTACCCATTCTTCGGCAGCTAGACGATACAACTCAGATATTGGCTGATTGCTACCACTCATCGCTTGATCTTTTCTTTGAGCTTCCATCAGCGTTATCTTTCTTGTATGGCTCTTGAATTCCAACAGAAATGCTTTTGATGGACGATTTGATCTTGTCGATGACCCCAGGATCTACACCATCATTAAGAGTCAGCCACAGACTGATTTCTTTCTGATCTCCTACTGGGTTGCATGATCCTCTAAAATGAGGGTGCTTATCACTGGTAGCTTTGTCATTAGGGAATGCTCTGCCCTTACCAATTGGGTGTTCATAGCCAGCCATTTTATGCTTCCTTTTGATCGAGTTTCATTTTCTCGTAATACACACGGATTTCCGTGTATGCGTTACTGACCTCTACCTTGTCAGTGTCAGTTAAAAACTTTTTCTTTGGGCCATGTTCCTTTACCCAGGCAGCGACCTCGTCAAATGAATTGCATTTCTCCAATTCATCAAGGAGAAATTCTTTCATCTTGTAAGAGCTTTCAGTTGTTACCTTTACTGGTGGCTCGGCGGATGATTTCTTACTCACTAAATCATGTTGTTTTGGCAGAACGCCCTCATCCTCTTGTTCACCAGTTGGGATCTGGAAGATGTCACGGAGAAAATACTTTTGCGCATATGAGCAAGCAGTTCCGTATGATTGTGCTCCGGTTGCAGGAACTTGCACAGTCCTGCGGATGGGGCCGTATTCTGACCCTTCCTCGTGATAAATCCAAAAGTCAAATGACTGAGCGAGTGACTTATCCCTCACTTCTGACTCAACCTCATTTGCCACAATGACAAGCCCATGTTTAGCCATGAGCTTTCCGGCTTTCATTTTGATCTGGTCGTGAGACACAAAGCGATACTTGGCGAAGTTATTGTCTTGATCTTTCACAAGACCTTCAACCTCAAGCGTAACTTTTACGATTGCCTTGGCAATCTCTGGCGACATCTTCATACTATTTCTCCGTGATTTTTGATTTTAATAATGCAACGGTTGCTTGGACCTCAGCGAGGAACTCTTTAACCATTGACTCTGTTTGAGCGATAAATAAATCATCGCGCTCAATTCGCTTTGTCCAAAGTCTCAAGCCTTCTGGCATACGCGGATCGTATGAACAGAAATCACACCATTTACGGCCAGTGCATGCAAGTTGCCATTGTATCTGCGTCAGATACTCAGGCTTGATGTATTCATTAGTTAGGCACTCAATGTGCGTTGATGTTTTAGGGCATTTAATTTCAACCAAACCATCCGATCCAACAAGGCCGTCAGGGCTAGCGCCAGAGTCAGGTATAGTAGGATGGATAACAAAACCGACTTCAGTGACATCATCAAATACTGTTTGTCTATATGCATCTCTTGCTTCTGCTTCTTTTTCTATGCCCCATTGCATTTCTGGACTTGAGAATGATGGAGCGGGTTGACCTGTCATTAATTCAATTACAAGATCAGACGCATAATCAGCGCGCTTGAACCCCCACCCAGTTTTTGTTCTTGTTATAATGCCATGTATGCGACTAGCGGTTGCCTTGCCGACACGTTGCGCAAACCACTCAGGAGTGCGCTGTTCAATCATGGTTTCTTCAGTCATGTTGTCTCCTTATGCAAAAATGTTATATGATAACAGTTATCTTTTTGTCAAATGTTATTTTACTATTGACTAAACTATTTGTTGAAAGTATTGTGTAAGAATTGCTGTGTTATGCGCTGTCTACATACATGCAAATAGCAGTTCTGCAAATTTGCAGAGCTGCTCTGATACCTTTTATGCAAAACGCTGAAAGAAAGTAATGAGAAAGCAAGTTGAGGCGTCAATCCAAAAATCAATCGTGGAGTATCTTCGTGCGGTCATCCCAAATTCCGTGGTCTTCGCAATTCCAAACGGCTCCCAACGAACGGCCTCTGGACGGCCAGCTAATGCAGTTGCCGGACTCCTGCCAGGAGCACCCGATCTCTGTGTGGTATTGCCGGAAGGTCGCGTCCTGTGGCTCGAGGTCAAATCAGATAAGGGAAGAGTATCATCGAATCAGATACTGGTTCACGGTCTTCTTAACAGTCTGGGGCATCATTGCCCTGTCGTTCGTAGCGTTGATGATGTTCGTCATGCACTTGCATTTCTAAAGATAAAAACAAGAGAAGCAACTGGAGAAAATAACAATGCAAACATTTCGATGGACGAGTGAAGCTATCCAATACCTGAGAGAGCAAGCTAAATCTGGTCTTTACTCAGCGACTGACATTGCTGAGCAAATATCAGCTAAATTTAATATTGAATGCACTCGAAACATGGTCATTGGCAAAGCTAATAGGGAAAAAATCCCTCTTAGAAAAGGCGGGATTAATCCTAAAACTGGAAAGCCGTATGATTTTTGGAACGCTGAAAGGCGCAAATTACTCAATGAATTATGGGATAAAAACCTTCCCGTAGCTGACATTGGTTATCAGCTTCAATGCTCAAGCAGTTCAATTGCACGCGCGGCAAAAACATTTGGTCTTCCAGAAAGAGATAAGCATACAGTTTGTCGCGCATCATCTAAAGAAAAGGCGATTATCACATCAGATAAAACAAAGGAGCTAACTGGAAATTGGTGGGAGAAAATAAATTACTGGCACCACCCAAACCCTAAGAAACTAACTCTTGTGCAATTAACCAGTAGATCGTGCCGATACATTGTCGGGGAGCCTAGATTGTCGTCTTACAAATATTGTGGCGCCGATGTTCCCTTAAATTCGCCAACGCCATACTGCGAGTATTGCGTGAAAGTTATGTATGCCCCAAGAAAAGAGAAGAGAAAATGAGAAAAGTTAGAAGAGCAGACAAGACCGCCGAGCTATTAAAGGAGATCGACCGACTCAGGGCATTGGTTCCTGAGAGAGATAGGTTCCCAACAATAGTCACTCCTGAAATTATTCAAACTGTTGTGTCTGAGTATTTCAATGTAGACAAGAGTTTTATGTCTGCTTACTCGACCTACGCGCAACACGTTGAGCCAAGGCAGTTGGCTATATATTTGACCCATAAAATGTGCGGTTACAGCAAGTCTGATCTGGGGCGCCTTTTTAAGAGGAACCATTCCTCAATCATTAATTCATTAAGCAGGGTTCAACTATTGCTCTGCGATGATGAAAGGGTGACACACCAGGTTGCTGAATTAACTGATAAGTGTCTCAAAATGGCACAGTCTAATCGGCAGAAAATTAATAGGTAAAAGAAAAGACCCGCGATCTTAGGGGAACGCGGGCCTTGACAAATCCCTGCGATGCGGGGTTTATAGGTGTCTTGGCGAGCTTGCCGGCTCCCAAAACTATCACAGCGTTGATGATGAGGACCGCCATGACCAGCCACAGCGAGAGACTTCGCCATGACTACTAAATCAACAAATATCCCAAATCTTATCCGATCTCAAGAGTGTGTTGCGCTAGACGCCGACATTCTTAGTAATATGCGCTTGGCCGCCGAGTTCTACGCTCTGGCGCAGCATCATTACGACATCTTCGACACCGATGGCTATCTGTATTGCGTCGAGAAGCACCTCGCGCATGCCAGACTCGTGTCTGAGTATCTTAAAAAACTGAAGAAGATGGAGCAAAAGTCTTAGCATGAGCTAGTCTGCCTTTACCCCCTACCTCTCGCATAACTGAGCCTTTTGAGGCCCGTAGTAACTGTGGACTGAAAGTCGCATGGTGAAGGGGATTAAGCGAGGGAAGCGCCCTGAGTTGTGGCGTTAAACCAATTCCACACGAAGAGACTGAAAGACTACGTCAGCGGCGCAATATCGACAGGTGGTATGCGTCGTCACCGGCAGATGAGATAGCAGCGGTTAAGGTCTGGTAAATGCTGCCCACCAGACCGTCAGGATTAGATTCTTGCCCACCCGCTTACCTGTGTGTGTCCTCTCGGAATGGCTCGTCCCATCCAACATGACCCACGCCTGTCCCCCATCAAGGGGGATAGGTGTGACATCAGAAAACTGAACCCTCCAACATAACCGAGGATTAATATGGCTAAGAAGAGACTGAGTAGGGCTGCCAGACGAAGGGCGGCAAAATACCGGGAAATCGCAGAACATGCCCGGATGTTTGGGGATGCTCCTACCTACGAAGAGATACTGGCAGCCCGGACTGGCCCGGGTGGTTGGAAGAGGGCCAAGCTGGCTGAATGGGGAGTCGATTGGCCCCCGTATGCTGGCTGGATTGATGACCTAATTTGTAAGAGAGAGTTCCAAGATGCCCAGAATTTCTGACGACATGCTCACGTTGAAAGAACTGGATAGCAGGTATCCAGAATCGGATGGAAGAAACAAATCTCGTAGATGTCAGACGGCTTCTAAGTTTAGGAACAAGCGTTTGGGCAAGTTTGGCGCTGCTTCCAAGGTAAGAATAGTTGATCCTGCATCAGTAAACGTTAGTAAATACCTGCAAGACGCTAAGCAATAAAATGTTATCTTCTACTTGCACTAATCATCAAAGTGTGTATAGATACGTTCATAAGAAACAATAGTAATATGGAGAATAAGATGAGCCAATTCCTGAACCCACCCCCGTATGCCCAAGAGATTGTAATCACCAGTGATGGCGGTGGTTATGTTAGCTCTTACAAAGAGGCTGCTTTTCGGTATTACATTAGTGGGAAAAAGATTAAGGTTGCTGGATCTTGCCGATCTGCTTGCACGTTATCGCTTAGCTATTCAAATGTCTGCGTTTTCCCGAATGCAATATTCAAATGGCATATGGCGTATGACGAGGACACGGGGATAAGGCGCCCAGATGTCACCAATCAAATGATCTCCGCTATGCCGCCGAGAGTCGCAGCCCGTTTGCGCGGTGTTGTGTCAAGGGATTACAACCCAAGCGCCACATTGACGGGTTATCAACTTATTGAGTTAGGCATAAAAGCATGCGTTAAATCCTATGAGCCAAAAAACACTAACCGATCAATTATGTTCAATGACTAAAAATCAACCATACCCAAAACTTAGAAACCTAATTCATCGTTTAAAAGAAAGAAAGGATGACAAGTCTGCATTGCAAGATGCCGAGCTATGCCAAAACGTCTTAGACTTATTAGAAGCGCAAGATAAAATGATAAGACATTTGCGTGCTGATAGAATGGCAACAGAAATAGTTCAGTGTCATAAGGAAAGCGCAAGAATAATGGGTTTGCGCAATGTTATAAAAGACATCATTGATAACGTAAGCGCATCTCATCCAAAAGCAAAAGCATCAATCATTCAAGACAAATGGATAGATAAAGCTAAAGCAGAATTAGATTGGAGTAAAAAATGAATGATAAGCAATTTGATGCGCTATTATCTGCGCTGAACGGCATAGCCATAGAGCTTGGTTATATACGGGTTAATCTTGGCGATATTAGTTTGAAGCTGGACAGCATCATTTCGGAAGAATCCGATGAGGATGACGATTGCTGTGAGATAACCTCGGTTGCTGAGTATAACCGTGGTCTCAAATCGGGCCTTCACCATCGGGCTCCATCTGACTTGCCGGAGGACGAATGACCACTCCTCTTTCACTGATTGAAAAGCTGCGCCTCGGTCATACCACTACCGGCCATAAAATGCTTGGCGAGGCGGCTGATCATATTGAGCTATTAGATGAAATGATAGACGCTCAAGACAAGGTTATCTCAGACTGCGACAAGAGGATTGCCGAGCTTGAGAAGGCTCTTGGCGATATTATTAAGGCAAAAGAGCAGTGGATGTTCACCCAGCGTTTGATCGCTCAGGCACCATCGGAGCTTGGCGATGAAGAAAAATGATTGCTCAGAGCTGGTTGACCTAGTCCGGCGCCTTCAGACTGAGGGCAGAGACAGAGACGCAAACATCTGCGTGCGGGCTTTGTATTTTCTAAAACTTAATGAGGCCAGAGTCAGTTACATCCGTGACCTTGAGGCTGCACTAAAGCCATTTGCTGATGCCAGCGAGCTTCATCTTGGCAGCGATGACATGTCTATAGCGTTTCGTATAATCATCGGAAACCTACGTCAAGCCCGTAAGGTATTGGAGAGCAAATGACCAATGACCGGTTTGAGGGCCATATTGAAAAACTTCAACGCATGTTGAAAGACAAAGATCGGCAGCTACAAGCTTTACGCAATTCAGTTGAGATATACGCTAAAGAGCGGTCGGATTTGGTTAAATGCCTAAACTATTTTGTATCTGACAAATATGAGGTTCCTTTGGAAAAGGCCATTCAGTCTTCCAAGGCAGTCTTGAGAGGTAAGAGACTTGACTGACTATTCAGACATTGTGAGCCGACTAAGAACCACATGGGGCGATGCTGAAGCTGAATGCGATGCGGCGGATTCCTTAGAGGCGCAAGCAAAGAGGATCGTGGAATTAGAACATCAACTAAAATTCGAGTGCGATACCTATCTCTGGAACCGCAAACGAATGTCAAGACGCATTGCGCTGTTAGAATATTGGATGGAGAGACTGTTCAAATACGGCAGTTCGCCGGAAGCAAAACGCAATGAACTGACAATGACAACAGAGATACCAGATTCTTTGATTAGAGAGGGTGAGGATATCTTGCAGCATCTTGAGGAAAAATCAGATTTGGAGAGCGGAGAATGACTGACTATTCAGATTTGCTTTTCCGCTTAGATTTCGGTGACGATGCTATAATTGCATTGCAAATCCGCATTCGTAAACTAGAGGCAGCGTTAAAGCCATTCGCCTACTATGCACAACAGATACCCGATGACGTTAGCGATACGGCATCTGCATCTGGAACTGTTGGCGACCTACGCCAAGCTCGTAAGGTATTGGAGGGAAAATGACAAATCTGGAAAAATCTAAAATGTATGTTCTCGGCCCTTTGGAAATTAGCCCGTATCAATTTGCTGTTGGCGAAAGATCGTATATTGCTATCAAGGGTAATATGCCGAAATACAACGCAATGAGGCAGAAGCTATATCTACAAAATAAAAAGGATATTGCAGACGCCATAGGAGAGCTTGAGGCAAGAGCATTAGCAGCGGAAAAGTTTTACGAGGAAAGCATATCAGCAAGAAAATCAGCGGAGTCAAAATACAGAGAGATTGCATTAGAGTTTGCTGAATACAGAAGGGTATATGCACCCGCGATAAAAAAATATGCAAAGGAAACTAAAAGGCCGTTAATTAAAGTGAACGCTCCTTCTGAGGAGGAGATACGACGCAAGGGTAAGGTAGGGACATATAATCTTGAGTCATCCGAATTGCCGACAGAAAACGATGAATAATGATGCAAAAGAAAACTGCTAAACAAAAGAACAATGAAGAAGCTGAGAAGGGTTCAACTGCGCGATACTGCAAATGCACAAGCCTTGCGACATTAGGAGTCGGGCATGATCGGCGCACAAAGTTTAATCCAGAGGGCGTAGAAAGATGGCTATGCCAGTATTGTTTTGATAAAGAAAAAGGGGAAAAGATATGACTGACTACGCTTACGAAATTCACGATCTGGCTTTACTATTCCCACCAATGGGAAGGGTTGATTTCTATCAGTTATTGGTGGACATGCAGAAAAACGGTTTAGTTGAGCCGATTACTATTTATCAGAATAGAATCTTAGATGGTCGTAATAGATACAGAGCTTGCGAACAATTAGGGATAGAGCCTCATTTTATTGATTATGAGGGGAACGATCCTCTTTCATTTGTTGTTTCAAAGAATTTATCACGCAGACATTTGAGCGAGTCCCAGCGCAGCATGATTGCTGGACGTATTGCTTATATGAAGCCTGGCGGCACTGGCGCCAATCAACATAATACGAGCAGCTCTGCAAATTTGCAGAGCAGCATTTCTCAATCCGAGGCAGCTAAAAAATTAAATGTATCAACTCGTTCAGTTTCAAGTGCTAGAAAGGTAATAGATACAGGTAATGAAGAATTAATTAAAGCGGTTGATAGCGGAGACTTGACTGTATCTGTTGCTGAAAAGATAGCTAAACTCCCAGAGCAAGATCAAAAGAAAGTTTTAGAATCTAAAAAACCAGCCGTAGATATTAAGAAAGTTGCCAGAGAAAAAAAGGAACGCGAGTTAGCCGCCAAACAAAAAGCATTACCAAATAGAAGATACGGCGTTATCTATGCTGACCCTGAGTGGAAGTTTGAAACTTACTCAGAGGACGGCAAGGATAGATCGGCTGAGAACCATTACCCAACGAGCACAACTGAAGAAATAGCATTAAGGAATGTCCCCTCTATTGCTGCGCAGGACTGTGTATTGTTTTTGTGGGCGACAGTCCCTATGTTACCAGATGCTTTAAGGGTTATGCACTCTTGGGGGTTTAAGTATAAGTCTCATCTTATATGGAATAAGGATAGACCCGGAACTGGCTATTGGTTTCGTAACAAACATGAGTTATTATTGGTTGGAACAAAGGGTAACATCCCTGCACCGGCGCCTGGCGGCCAGTGGTGGTCTGTTATGGATGCGCCTGTTGGGAAGCACTCTGAGAAGCCGCATAAGGTTTACGAGTTAATCGAGAGCTATTATCCTAATGTTCCAAAGGTAGAATTAAACGCAAGAAACAAGAGGGACGGATGGTCCGTTTGGGGTAACGAAGCACCTGATAATGATGAATAAGGAATAAAAAATGTCTGGAGAATTACGCCCATATCAAAAAGAGGCGATTGAACAACTACGTCTAGCACTAAGCGAGAAATTAAAACCAGTTTTGTCGGCGCCTACGGGTTCAGGCAAGACCCGTATTGCGTCTGAGATATTTGCCCTAGCCAGATCAAAGAATAAGAGGGTTTGCTTTGTCGTTCCCTTTATTTCTTTGATCAATCAAACGTGGAAGGCGTTTGTCAATGCTGGCATAGATGAGCGTGAAATGTCAGTTATACAGGGCAACCATATACTGACTGATTATTCTATGCCCGTTCAAATAGCGTCGATTGATACATTAGCGCGCAGAAAGAAATTGCCGGAAGCTGATATTATTATCTTCGACGAATGCCATAAGAAAAGCGTTGTTCATACTAGATGGATGCTAGAGTCCCCCAACTCTACATTCATTGGTTTGTCAGCAACGCCCTGGGCAAAAGGCATGGGCGCCATATGGGACAAAATGATTATTGTCTCGACGCCAAAGAAGCTAATCGACGAGGGCTATTTATCCAATTTTAGATACTTTGCCCCATCCAGCCCCGATCTTTCGGAAGTTAAGATCATTGCTGGTGATTATCAAACAGATCAGCTTGCATCAGCCATGAACAAGCCCGAGCTTGTCGCGGATGTTGTGACAACTTGGATGAAGCGCGGTGAGGACAGACCCACGTTTTGCTTTGCCGTTGACTGTTCTCATGCGAGGGCATTGCAGAGCCAATTCATACAGGCTGGCATTCCGGCGGCTTACATTGATGCTGAGACACCCGTTAAAGAGCGCGAAGATTTGGTAGATAAACTCCGTTATGGGGAGATAAAGATTATCTGCAATGTTGGCACAATGACGACAGGCGTAGATGCGCCGTTTGTTTCGTGCCTTATCATCGCTAGGCCAACAAAGAGCGAGATGTTGTATGTTCAGATCGTTGGCAGGGGCCTGAGAAAGTGTGAGGGTAAAGCGGATTGTTTGATCCTCGATCACAGTGACAATGGCATACGGATGGGTTTGCCTGATCAAATTGAGTATTTCGACTTCTCAGATAAACCCGCAGAGGAGAAGCGCGTTGCAGAGCGTAAGAAGCGTGAGCGCAAACTAACTCCATGTCCATCCTGCCAGTTCCTAAAGCTGCCTAAAGAGAACGAGTGCCCATCTTGTGGGTTTGCGCCAAAGCATTCCAGCAATGTGATCTACATAGACGGGGATCTTGTGGAGCATGGCCGCAACGGTAAAATAGCCCTATCCACCAGAGCCGAAAAGCAAGAGTTCTGGTCAGGTCTTTTGTATTACGCCAAGGAGCGTAATTATCAGCGCGGCTGGTGCAGCCACAAATACAAAGAGAAGTTTGGTGTATGGCCGCAGGGATTGGTTGACTATGAAACCTATCCAACCCAGACCGTCCTCAACTTCATTAAGTCAAGAAACATCGCATGGGCCAAGAAAAAGAACAAACGTGAGAAGATTAGGGCGTTTGGCAATCTGATGGAGATCAGATAAATAAGCATGCTTTTTCTGATGCAATTTACTCAATGAAAATAAGCATGCTTTTTCTGACGCAAAATAAGCATGCTTTTTTAGTTACAGATTTGATCGTTAAGGAATAAGCATGCTTTCTTACTCACAAAAAAGCATGCTTTTGTTAGTTAAGATTTCATTTCTGCGCGTATGGACTTTATATTTATGTCGTCCATATTGTCTACAAGGCGCAAGATTTCAGTAACTATTTCTTGCGCCTCATCCTTGTCAATGGCGTCTACTAAATACTCCCTTAATTGAGGCGAGGATTTTTTAATACATCCTGTTGCTGTAACAAGGTATTTTGGCATTTCCATATCCTGCTATTGTATTACATAAACTCCGGGCCTAACGGTCTGGAGTCTTCTATTTCTCTAAGGATTGAATCTTCATACCTATTGAGAAGCGCATCTTCTATAAGACCATAGAGGGGATTGGAACCGTCTAAATTAAGCGGCGACTCTCCCTTTTTAATGTTGTATATAACGATACTGTTGACAGAATAAATAATGCCGCCGGGGCATCCGCTGTAAGCGTCCCCGTCATCTACCTCCCAACTTATTTCTGCCTCTCCCTCAACGAATAGCATATGATCTTTGTATGGGCGTAGTTCCTCAAATGTATAGGTAATGTCGCCGCTACTATCGTTTCTGTGTCTCATTGTTTTATCTCCAAAATAAGCATGCTTTTTTCTATGCAAAATAAGCATGCTTTTTCTGACGCAAAATAAGCATGCTTTTTTTCTATGTAAATTATTCAGTCCAGCAAACGCGCTGGCCGTTTCGGTATTCGCAAGCGGTCTGATTTCCATGAGTCTGCGGAATCTGTTGGTAATAAGATCCCGTCATAGATTGCTGTTCCTGCCAACCTTGGCGGCTGGTTTGTGGGATCTGTTGATATTGGTATTGCTCCCATGAGTGCGCCGGGCCGTTTGTGGCGCCTAATACAAGCGCGACAGCTACAAGTTTTTTCATTGGTCTTTACTCCTAGTTTGTTGGTTAGTGATAGCGTTTACTCTTATTAATCGGAGCATGCCTCAACCCCATGGGGATTCCGATAAGAGTCTTTTCTTGCCTATTACTGGCGCCATGTCGCGCCAGCTTTTACATTGTCCCGGTGCGCTATCCCCGGTTGACGGGGAATCTTCCCCATGGGTGTTCTAAAAATCATGATTACATTGCCAAGCCTTGGATTGATTGATATTTATTCAAGAGGCGATTCTTTTCGTCTTTTCTCCAGAATAGACTAGCGGCCGCCAGGTTCACTTGGCGGCCGTCTTTTATTAATAGCCTAAAATATCGGCTGTAGAGACTCCAAATTGCTCTAGATAGTCTGCGACAGCATCCGGCCTAGATAGGCATAGGGACAGCAAAGACTCGTAATCATAGGCGCCAGTGGATGACTTGCGCCCATCTAATGGCGAGTCATAAAGCCAATTATCGTCCTCAGAATAATAATCAGACCATGAGTCTTTGGTGTTTGGATCCCGCTCGATTACAAGCCTGGAAACGTCCAGAGAGCATAACGAGTCTAATAGATCGACAGCAAAGCCTATATCCTGAGACTCTGCACGACTATGGGCGCCGCTATAACCGACCGACAGATTAGAGCATTCGGGGATAATATCAGTATAATTTGCTGTATCAGTAAAGAGGCCGGTATCATCAGGCTCGTAGCTGCCGGGCAATTGCGAGGCGATAGACAGCGCAAAAGCGTTAGAGGCGCATATATGCTCTTGCCTGGTTATGACGCTGCTATAGCCCTTTCTGTCCAGCGCAATGGCTATCTGAATGCCGTCCAGTAAATGGCGCTCATGCTTGGCGATATGACTAGAACCTAGGCCGCCAGACTCTTCTAATCTGTGAAAGATATAATGGCCGGGAATCTGGCGCTTTATCATATGGCGCATAAGCCATACGCCTGTAGCATCATCTGCGCCAAGGCAATTTGAGGCGATTTCTATAGGCGCAAGCCTGACATGATTATTATCTATAATGATGGATTGATTGCCAGCGTATGAGTGAACGGAATCAGTGTGACTAGTCCACAAAATTGGCGGCGCGGCATTGCCGCCAACTGTGATATATCTATTCCCGAATCCATCAATCTGCATGCCCGGCAAAGAGTCGATATAGGTAGCAATGAATCTCTTTTCTGTCCGACTATTGGCGACTCGTCGTGTTCCTAGCATTTCGATTAATTCTTTTAGGGCTGCGTTTGTATTGTGCTTTACTATTGAATAGGACATGGCGCTGTTCCTGGTTAGGTAATTATTCGGCTGCAATTGCATAATGCTCATGCACGTTTGCTGTTTCCGGCGCAATGTCAAAGCGCTCGCGTGTTACAGGGTAATGATCTAGATAGCCCTTTAGATATTTCTTGCCATCATGCTCGAATATCTCGATTTCATCTTCATCTATGATAAAATTGGGGACCATTTCAACAAGGTCATAATACCAGCAAATAGCCCTATATTTATTATTAACAGTTTTAGCCCTTTCAACTACAACCTTAGTATGCTCCACTTCATTGGCATAGATTTTATTATTATATTCATACGAGTGCATTTCTAGCGCGCCATATGACCATAGTTGAGTGTTACCTTCATCATCAATTATTACTGTGTGAAGATCATCGAATGAATATTGCTCGTAATATTCGCAATAGTTGGCGTTTCTTTCGACATATATGGAAAGGTAGCATTCTTCATCAACAAAAGTGTGATCTACTGTTTCCGAATAATATTCTTGTGTCCCTTGGCAATAGAAAGAATAACCATTCCGGCAATATCCGCACCAATTTTGACTGCGAGTCCTGCTCGCATTTGTGTAGACTTCTCTAAAATCTTCATCAGTGTCAAAATTATCGTTGCACGAATCGCATGTAAATTCCCCTCGTAATGGGACTTCGCCTTCAGTCTTTTGCGCGTTAAAACCTGTTCTATCTATTATCAAATAATCGGTCATATCAGTAATATGGCCCGACTCGTCCAAATATGGGCAAACTAGATTGTCATTATCATTAATGACACGAAGCAAACGGGCGCCATCTATAGATTTATATTCATGAGAGTAATAACGGCTCTTATTATACCCGGCCGCCTGTAGCAGATTGTGCAAAATATCAGTGTCAGCGTAGACGCGAGAATATAGTTTTTTCTCCGGCCAACAAAGCGCCCTTGCGATAGTTTGGCCGTCATCATTGGTGAGGTATGCGACGGCAAGATCCCCGGCGCCATATACTCTTACAGGATGATAATAATTGCCTTCTACTCTTGCCCAATGCTCTTCATAGTATCTCATGCAGGAAACGCCGACAGATCGGGCGTTTTCGTCGTAATTGGTATAGACCGCTTCTATATCGTCCTCACTATAGGCGAATTTCAACTCCGACTCTAGCGCGCTTGCATGGGCAAATTGCGCGCTGATGATTTCTTGCGCTTCAGTCTCTTGAATCGCTCCAGCGTCAATCAATAGTTTGACATAGCCTTGAATAGAGATAAGGCTTTGCTTATCAGCGGCACCCTTTAGAGCATCTTTAGTATAGGCAATTAGAGAAGGCTTTTTCTTTGCGATATGCGCAAAGTGTAGTGGGAAATTATCAAAGGATAAAGCCTGGAGTCTTTTCTGCAATGGCTTATACTCTCCAAAGTCAAATCTAGATTTTTCCCTATCCTGCCAATTAGATTCCGTTTCCGTTTTTAATTCTATTTTGCGCACCTGGAAGCGGCGCCCAACCTTTAGCGTTAGCAAACGAGCGGCACGACTAGCCCTTTTACCGTCCTCAAATGTAATGCGAGATTCTAGCGTTTCTTGAGATTCTAGATTGATAAGTGTGAACATAGCGAGACTCCAGAATGTTAGTTAGAGTTGACGCAAGAATGTTATCAATTGTTATTAGTCGCGTCAACTGTTAGTTGGCTGGATTGTTCAAGCCTAACTGTGGATATATCCGTCGCGTTCTATGCCTAGCCATTGTCCCCAAATGTTAATCATGAGGCAATCAAATCCTTGCACGAAGCGGCGCCGGAATTGCCTATACGTCGCGCTAGTTGGATTGCGGCAATTCCTGGCGCGCTGATACAGGGCAAACATGGCAGCGCGCTGTTCTTTGGTAGTTTTTGTCATGGCTAAAGATCCCTATTTTTCTGTGACGGAAATAAACGCAAGCAACCCGCTTGCGAAAACGAGAGCCAAGCCAAAGAAAAGCAAACTAAGGCCGACTCTTTGTTCTGGTGATTGGTCAAGGATGAATTGCAAAATGGACATGGTTAGAGATCCCTATTTGGTTAAATGAATGAGGCTACAATTGCGCGATTTCTGAATTGCCGCTTTGCCGTCTCTTTGATCTTTTCATAAGAGTCGCATCCGCATTGGTCCCGCCAGTAGGCCCATAGCGCGCCTCTCATGACGGCAGAAACAGCCTTGCGATATTCAGTAGGGTAATACTGTCCCACGCAATAATCTAAGACTACAGCGCCTTTATCATTGGTCGTGATCTCAAGGCGCCCGGAAAAATTGCGCTTTGCCGCATCAACAATATCGTCCGCACTAATGCCAGACCTGGAAACAGCGTCGATTAAGGCTTGCGCTATATGCAGGTCTTTAGTGATAGATCGGGATTCAGACCGATAGGCCCGGCGCCCTTCTATGTCCCTATAGTCGCTGATATAATCACGGGGATCTAATCCCGGCCGCTTTGATACGAAAGCATGCAAGGCTTGTATAAGATCATCTTTATTGATGGATGACATGACATTGACTCCAGATTGGTGTTAAGGTATTGTTTATTATAGTTTAAACGTGTTAGGTGCCGTCACTAGTTCAACTGAATAGCCTAGTGATTTTATGATTTCATATGCTCCGGGCGTAATGGTCTTAGTTCCTGCAAGCCTGGCAAGCGCCTTGGCCGTGTCGCAGATAGGATAGATTTTTTCATCTCCGTAGATATTACGGATTTGGATTTTGATTGTAGGCATAAGCGTGACTCCTGGTTAGTTGAATAATTCCGGGTAAAGCATTGATAGCAATGCCATGCAGACAAAAGCGATTAAGATGGCAGCCCATGCAGAAAAATCATTCAGATTAAACAGCACAAAGAGCGGCGCAATTATGCAGCCTAAAAACAGTAGGCCCTTGGCTATCTGCCAAGCCAATAGCGGGTTGGTGACAATGAATAGCCCAACAAAAACTATCCATATCGTTGACATATCCACAAGCAGCATGGTCGTGACTCCGATTAGATTAAAAACCAAAGAGCGGCAAAAGACATTAGCGGCACGAATAGGGTTGCTGCTACGGTAAAGACGATGGTCTGAATGATATTGACGGATTGCATGGCGTTTATTCCTGGTTAGTAGAGAGAGGGGAAAGAGGCGCGCTAGGCGCCTCTATTAATCGCCGTAAGCGTCAACGTAGCATTGGACTCCGGCATTGTTCAGAGCGGCAGCAATAGCGAGTGCTTTGGCTGGAGTTTCTACGTCGAAATTTTGGTATCCGACATAATACGCGCATTTGCGGGTTGTAAGACCATAAGCCTGGCGCAATTCATAACCAGCCTTATGGACAGCCTTGGCGGCCGTTTTATCGGTTACGATGACATAAAGGCGAGCGGCGCCCCATCGAGCATAGGCTTTGGCGGCATGGTCGCGCATTTCTGCGGTAGCAATGGCATTGAAGGCTTGTTTAATCTCTTGAATATTCATGGCGTCAATTCCTGGTTAGTTAGGGGAAGGGATAGAGCGCCCTATTCGGGCGCCCATAGTTTTACATATTGTCAGCTAGGCAATAGGTGTCTGCTAGAGCATTGGCATTCTGAACAATGCCAGTCATGATTTCATTGTCAGTATGATCACAAATGACATCATGGCCGTCATTTCCGTAGACAAGGTATATTGAACCAATTTTTTTCTTATTGGCTTGGTCAAGGATAATTAGATATTCTTCATCCGCCGCATGGATTTCTGCGAGAATCTTGGCGACCATTTCTTGCGTATCGTTTTTGACGCCGCCTGTAGCTGCTAGATAATGGCTGTCCATATTGATAGGATAGACGGTTACTGTGTTTTCTTCTCCGTCATTATGTCGGACGCCATAGCCTTGCTCTAATGCAGACTCGACTATTGTTGCGATAATAGCCCGTTCCATTTGCTGAGTGTTCATATTGCTAGATCCCTTGTTGGTGCTTCGATGGTTGTAGAGTGCGCCTTCCCGTTAATTCTGTCAACTCCGTTGATGGCTTTCGTTGAAGCATATAATGCGGCAGGATGTCGCAGCATAATAACAGATAAAGGATAAGCAGTTGATTTTAGTATTGATTATGGTTTGTTTATTGATATAATGGGCGAGATAATATTTTTTATTTTGGGTAAGGGAATCTGATGACTGAGCGGCAGTTTGAAGAAATATGCGAGATTTTGGAAAGCATTAGCGCAAGCCTGGCGCGCATCAGCGAGTCGATCGACTCTTTGCCTAGCACGACGGATATGGACAATCTGATATACGAGATAGGCAAGTTAAAGCCTTTAACCGTCCAAACTGCCAGCGGTAATACTCAGGCGCCGGAAACGGTAAAGGCGCGTTATTGCGCAGACGTTTCAGAGGATAGATTTTAGAAACTATTTAGGGTAATATTTTGGGAAAGGGTAAACCAACCGCAGAGCTTAAAAGATGCCTCCTCTCTCTAACCAAAGACAAGAGCGTTTCTGCCAAGAGATAGTTATAAACAAAAAGCCACCATATCGAGCTTACGTTGACGCTGGATATAAGAAAGACAATGGGGCGCCGTATCGCATGTCAGGATATGCCAGAGTAGCGAACCGAATAGCTGAATTAAGAGAACAGCTACAGAATGACGGTTTAGATGATAGAGAGAGAATAAAACTGCATATGGCTTGGTTAGCCTTCGCAGATATAGACCATAAGACAATTAAACCAGAGTTAAAGCAGAAAGCATTGAAGGATCTAGCGCATTTAGAAGGCTTTATTATAGAGCGGAGTGAGAGAAGGACGCTAAAGGAAGGCGAGCAGTTCACAACCGCTAGTGATCTTATAGAGGCGATAAAAGAGCGGCTGCTACTGACAAAGCAAGATGACGGCAGTTACGGTCTGGGCGAAGAAACAGAGTCATGAGCGGACTGAGTGATCTGCGTGAGATCCTGGAGCAGATAGACCTATCTACATTATCTCAGCGGGATCTGAATTGGCTTGACGCTATGACAGCGCGAGCACAAAGCCTTTCATTGAAAGAGTCGGCAGAGCAAAGCCTGACAGAGTTTATTCGCCAAGCCTGGAGCGTATTAGAACCAGCGATCCCTTATCAGCATGGGCGCCATATAGACGCTATGGCTTTCCACTTGGAGCATATCCTTGGCGGCGAGCATGCTGGCGAGATAACGCGACTCTGCATTAACATTCCTCCCGGCCATATGAAGAGTCTGCTATCGGTCTTTTACAATGCTTGGTTGATAGGCCCAAAGCAAAGGCCAGACATTAGATTCTTGCGTGTATCGCATAGCCAAAGCCTAGCCATCCGTGACGTCGTAAAGACAAGGCGACTCGTGCTAAGTGATTGGTTTCAAACGAATTGGCCCACCCCGGTGTCATCAGATCAAAACTCCAAGATCAAATTCGAGCTTGAGGGGACCGGTTGGGTGGAGGCATGCGCCGCGAATAGCGTGACCGGAGCGAGAGGGGACATACTGTGGCTCGATGACATTAATTCCGTGACCGGGGCCATGTCGGATGCCGAGCGTGAGTCTACAATCAATTGGTTTCTAGAAGCTGCTCCGACGCGGTTGAATAGGCCGGGTGTGGGCCCCAATGGGGAGCCTCCTAGTGCTATTGTTAATGTGCAACAGCGGCTGCATGAGGAGGATATTACTGGGGTGATATTGGATAAGGGTTTGCCGTATGTGCATTTATGTTTGCCTATGGAGTATGACCCTGACCGTCATTGTGAGACTGAGATAGGATTTAGTGACTGGCGTAGGGAGGCTGGGGAGCTTTTATTTCCTGAGAGGTTTAATCGTGAGACTGTAGAGCGGGACAAGGCTGTTATGGGCCGTTGGGCTGTTGCGTCTCAGTTTCAGATGGCTCCGACGCCTCGGGGTGGCGGGATATTACCGAGGGATCATTTTATATTGTATGATGCTGAGGAGGCGGCTGCGAATGGTCATTCGACGGCTGGGGTATATCCTGATATGGATTATGTATTGGTGAGTTGTGATCCTGCGTATGGTGAGAAGCAGGAGAATGATGCGAGTGGTGTTGTTGTATTGGGTATTTGGCAGAAGGCTGGTTTATCTGCGAAGGCATTATTGACGCGTCAGGGTGTTCGGCATGATTTGATTGATGACCGGGATACGTTGCCGAAGGTTATGGTTATGTATGTGGCGAATTACCGGGTGCCGTTGCATGGTCCTGAGTTAGTTCCCCAGGTTGGGGAGTCGGAGAGCATGTTTCGTAGGCGTCGGATGATGAGTTGGGGTTTGGTTGAGCATTTGATGCATTTGTGTGAGAAGTTTAAGGCGAACAAGTTAATTGTTGAGGCGAAGGCGAATGGTATAACTGTTGGGCAGGAGATCCAGCGGTTGAACAGGAATTCCAGTTGGAATTGTGAGTTGGTTAATCCGGGGAATTTGGACAAGGTTGCGCGGGCTCATGCGATTAGTCCGATCCTTGCGAATGGGACGGTTTATGCTCCGGATCGTGATTTTGCGGATTTATTGATTAATCAGTGTTCTACGTTTCCCAAGGGGAAGCATGATGATTTGGTTGACGCGTTTACGCAGGGTTTGGGGTATTTACGCAGGCATGGTTATTTGAACCGTGCGGAGGATATAGCGGTTCAGATTAAGAATGAGGCGCTGCATCGCAAGGTTTCTTCTCCTATTTATACGGTGTAGGTTGATGGTTTCAAAGCTCCCGAAGGCTGAGTTTAAACAGATGGATTTTATATCGAGTATTGATGGGCGGTCGTTTATTGAGGATGTTTTGTTGAGTTTTGATAATGAGGTGAGCATTAGGATTGAGCGGGCGAGTTCTAGTGATTTCGGTGAGATTATGTATTTGCAGATGGCTTATTGTGATGCTCGCAAAGAACTGGAGAGCTTTTTAAGTTGTTTGGGCCACGGACCTCACTGAGTAGGGCGAGCAGCTCTGCAAATTTGCAGAACTGCACCAAGTGAGTTTTGAGTTGCGCGGCATGTGTGGTAATTGTTGTTGGCTTTGAGGATTTAATATGGCTACTGATTTTAGAACCATGAGATTAAACCCTGCATCTGGCGCGCAGCCTTTGCCAGAGCCGGTGGACCTCGGAAGTCTGGATGCAGTTACACCTCCGCCCGGAGATAATATTGTTACGTTAGAGCTACCCGGTGGAGGGGTAGAGATTAATTTTAATCCGGTTCAAAAAGACATTGATCCGAATGCGGCGTCGGATCACGACGAGAACCTAGCCTTCCACATTAACTCCGGTGAGCTTGTATCTGTTTCTGATGCAATTATGCGTCTGGTTAGGGATGACATCACGCGTCAGGAGGAAAGACTTAAGGACATTGTCACCGGCATTGATTTATTGGGCGTGAAGCTTGAGCAGCCGCATGATGAGCCCGGCATGGAGGGCATCTCGGTTGTTCATCATCCTTTGCTGCTTGAGGCTGTGATGCGGTTTCAGGCGAGCTGCCGTGGCGAGTTGCTGCCAGCCGATGGCCCTGTGAAGGTTGAGAATGAGGGCGATCAGACCGAGCAGATGGATGCAGAGTCGAATGCCCTTGAGAATGACTTTAATTATTACCTTACCACTGGTGCGCCTGAGTATTACCCTGACACGGACCGGATGTTCTTTTCTTTAGGTTTGGGTGGAGAGGCGTATAAGAAGGTCTACTACCATCCTTTGAAGCAGCGTCCGGTGAGCGAGACGATTGACCGTAAGGACATCATCCTGTCTGACGGCGCCGTGAGCTTGGAGAGCTGCTCTCGCGTCACGCATCGCTCGAAGATGAAGCCGTCCGACGTGAAGCGGCTACAGATCGCTGGGGCTTGGCGTGATGTATCGCTGATGAGCAACTTCTTAGGGCTTGGCAATCCTGTAGAGATCACGTTGCAGGAGATTGCAGGCGTTGATCCCAAGACGACGCTAGAGCCCAACGAGACAGACCGAGAGATATGGGAAGTCTATTGCGAATTAAATCTCTCTGGCTTTGAGAACAAGGATGGCTTGCCCCTACCCTATCGAGTGACGATAGACAAAGAGTCCAGAGAAATTCTCGACATCCGCAGATGGTGGGAGGAAGGCGATGAATTCTTCATTCGTAAAGAAGTTTTTGTCGAATATATCTTCGTTCCTGCTTTTCCCGGTGTTAATCTTGGGCTTTTGCATATCCTTGGTAACGCTGCTCGCGCTCTTACTGCCGCTTGGCGTATTGCTCTGGATAATGGAATGCTTGCTAATTTCCCCGGTGGAGTCATGGCGCGCTCGACGGGTAGGCAACAGACGACGACGATCCGAGTAGGCCCGGGACAGGTTGCCCCTATGGATGTGGATGGTGTGCCGCTGAAGGAAGCGTTCCTGCCTCTGCCGTATCGTGATGTAACGACTGGCTTTCTGAACATCATGCAGAGCGTGGAGCAGACGGCTCAGCGTTTGGGGGGAACGGCTGAGTTACAGGTAGGTGAGGGGCGACAGGACGCTCCAGTAGGCACCACGATTGCCATGATCGAACAGGCTCAGAAGACGCTGAGTGCGGTTCACAAGCGGCTGCATAATGCGCAACAGAAAGAATTTGGGCTTCTAAAACAATTATTCCGGCTTTATCCGGAGAGCCTTTGGAGGTCGAATAAAAATCCTGGCTTCCAGAAAGACGCTGTTCAGCTCCAGGCAGCTTTGGACAATTATGATATTGTCCCGAAAGCTGATCCGAATATCTCAAGTCAGACAATGAGAATTCAGAAGGCGATTGCCCTGTTCCAGCTCGCCCAGCAAATGCCAACAATGTTTGACATGAAGCTAGTGGTTCAGAGACTGTTTGACATGGTTGGCCTTGAAGACACGATGTCTCTGTTTAGCAAGGTTGCGCCTCCGACATCGCCTCCTGTTGATCCTGCCAAGATGATGTCGGCTCAGGCTTCGTTGATTGCGGCTCAGGCCAAGGCTCAGGATGTTCAATCCAAGACAGAGGCAAATGGTCTGGATGCTGCGACGAAGGTTGCCATTGCCAAGTCAAAGATCAAGGACATTGATACCAAGGCAATGATGGCTAAGACGGACGCGATTAACCATGCCGCTGATCGTGATACGGATATGCAGCTTGAGAAGATGCGTTTTATGCAATCCATGATTGTTCATAAGGATAAGATCAATCACGAGAATGAGCACAAGCATTTAGATCGGTCGCAGAGCCAAAGGCAGATTGATGAGCGCAAGGCTTTTGACGCTCAGGCTGCGGAAGATAGAAGACAGCACGAATTAAGAGTTGGACAACAAGAGCGCGACCACGAATTTGCTCTTGAAAGATCCAGGGCAATGACCTCTCCCCCACCGCAGGATGAGGAAAATGGTTAAATATCATATTGATGTGGCGTTGCGTCTCGCTAAGGGAGGCGCCGTATGGGACAAGCCGCGCCCGGATGATTTAGGCAAGCCGCATCATCTGTCTTCCGAGCAGAAGTCTAAGGCCAAGGCCGCAGCTAAAGCCGCTGGCAGGCCATACCCAACCCTAGTGGATAACATGCGCGCTGCCAAAGCCAGTGGTGGTGGGGCATGGACCCGCAAGGAGGGCAAGAACCCCAATGGTGGGTTGAATGCCAAAGGTAGGGCATCTCTTAAAGCTCAAGGCCATGATATTAAGCCACCACAACCGGAAGGCGGATCTAGGCGTGATTCTTTCTGCGCCCGCATGAAGGGCATGAAGGCGAAGCTCACTAGCTCTGAGACGGCCAATGACCCTGATAGTCGGATCAACAAGTCACTGAGGGCTTGGAAATGCGCTGATGGCGGCAGCGTTGACCGTGCAATGCGCATGATCCGTAATGGTTACGCTACGGATGGTTTTGTTAAACAAGACATTAATAATGGTGCGCTTGGAAATGCGGCATCGTTTGCGCCAGCACCGGAAGCCACAACTCTAGAACAAAAATTTCCCGCTCCTAATAATGGGACAGACATAGCTGCGATTGCAAAAGATCCCCGAGAACCCGGTTGGAAGCGGGCCGGCGCTATTGGTGCAGGCATGGCGAGTGATATTGCCAAAGGTGCGTTGGAACAGGCCAAAAAGCCCGGACAGACCTTGACAGGCGAGTGGGATGCAAGTGGTGGAAAGGGCGTTGGCGCCTCAGATGAGGCGGTGCAATGGGCAAAAGACACAGGCATGGGCGCTTTAGGAACTGGAACGGCGTTTAACAGAGCGCCCGTTGGCGCCGTTGGTATGTTTGCCGGGCCAAGAGCCAACTTCACACCAATGGAAATATCTAAAAGAAACGTCGCTAATTCTATGTTAAGGCAGAATGCACCGCGTGAACAAGTGTGGCAATGGACTAATTCATACAAAGACCCAACGGGAACCTTACAAACTGAATTCTCTGATCTGGGGTCTAAGGTTATGGAGTCTCCGCAGTTTTCTAAAACTGAATTTGTAAATCTGAATAATATGTCGCCTGAGCAATTAGGTATTGCAAATTATTTAAGCCGCAAGGCTCCACAAAGGACAACTTTGTCTCAAGTTATGGATCACCCTGAGTTATACCAAAAGTATCCTCATCTTTCTGATATGCCTGTTTATCTTATGAATGGTTTAGACAATAATGTTAATGCTATTTATAGTCCTGTTCATAGAATTGCTCCCTTACCAGGGCATGAAAATGGGTTCATAGGGTTAAATATGAACAGCATGCCAAAGACAAGGGGAGAAGCAAGGTCGTCATTGTTGCATGAAATTAATCACGCAATTAATGATTTTGAGGGTGGGCCTGAAGCTTACGGACCTGAGTATAAACATTTAACTGAATACGCCGCCAAGAATAATATGTCGCCGCTGGACGCTTATTATAATCAGCTTGATGAAATTAATTCTTACAATGTAGAGGGTCGCAGGAATTTAACGCAAAAGCAAAGAGAAACAGATTATCCGTGGCAAAATCAATTTCGTGAAAGAAATAGACCTGACCCTAATCCTGAAAATATAATATATGGAGACAGAAACACCAGAATGCCGATGTCTCTTGAGGAATACAAAAGAGCCAACATGATGGCTAAAGGCGGCGACGTTCGCAGCAATGAAAATTCAATCCACACCGCTCGTGGAAATTACAAGCATAGAAGCAAAGTCAAAGACGCTCTGAGACTCGCTCGCAAAATATCATCGAAGGACTAAGTCAATGGCGCATCCACACGCACATGAGGCCAAGAAAGGCCACGCTAAAAAGTTAGAAAGCTACGGCGGCAAATCCAAAAAGACTGACGTTTGGTCGGGAGACGAGCCTGATCTGAACACAGCCGGAGAGCCTGCCGGTCTGATGCCAATTATGAAAGAGCCTGAGCTGTCAGAGGAAACAAACCCTCAGATCATGCGCAAGGCTGGCGGTAAGGTTCCTCCTAAACGTATGGACAAGGCCCCCCGCAAAGCTAAGGGCGGCTCTCTCTCTAAGAAGGAGCACCCAGACGAGGCAGAAGACAAAGCCCTCATCCGCAAAATGGTCAAGAAAGAAGACCTGAAGATGAAATCCGACGGTCGCACTGAGCGCAAGGCTGGTGGACGCATCCACAAAGACATGGGCGGTATGATGGGTGGCACTGACCGCAACCGTATGGGCGGTAAGGGCACCACGACTCTTAATATGTATCTCCCCGGTTCAGGTCAGCCCGCTGCTCCTATGCCCGGTCCGATGCCTTCGGCGCCTATGCCTGCTCCGGGTGGAATGCCGGGCGGTATGCCCCCAATGCCTCCGGGCGGTGCAATGGGCACGCCTCCAATGGGCGCTCCTCAAATGGGCGGAATGCCGGGCGGCGCTCCGGGCGTTATGCCTCCGCGTCCTCCTCTGCCGCCAACGGGCGCTGGGGTCGGCACGAACCCATTGCTGACGCCACGCAAGAAAGGTGGCCGCATTAAAGATCCGCGTGATCTTACGGCTGGCGCTGGCTCTGGCGAAGGACGTCTTCAAAAGACGGAAATGGTCGAGAGTAAATAGTGAATTTAGATTTAAGGCTCTATCAAGAGCTTCAGAAAATCCTTGCCGAGACACAGGAACAGCTCGCTGCGGAACTTGTTTCAGGCAAGGCTACAAGCTTCGATGATTACCGCTATCGAGTCGGTCGTCTGAAGGGCGTGACAGATGCTCTGCACGCTGCACATGAGGCTCAGAAGAGGGTTCTGGGTCTAGGAGAAAGGTAGGCAGCCATGCCGGCTGTAGCGATGTTACACGACGTTGATCCCAAGCAAGCTGTTTTGGACAAGGTCGGCGCCCTAGATGGGGTTGAGATTTTTGGTAATGACATCTTAGTTGCTATTTACAAGCGTCCTGAGAAAACCAAGAGTGGCCTTATCCTTGTCGATACGACACGAGGCGAGGACGTTCATCAGGGCAAAGTGGCTCTTGTTCTTAAGGTTGGCCCCACGGCCTTCGTTGATGAAGAAGGCAACAGATTCCGTGACATTGACCGAGGCGATTGGGTTGTTCTTAGGCCCTCAGACGGCTGGCGCGTCACGTTAAACACCCAAAGCAAGGGCACATCAGAGGACATGGTCGATTGCCGCGTGGTGTCTGACCTGTCGATCCGCGCCCGCGTTTCCGATCCCGATACAATTTACTGAGGCAACAATGGCCGACGAAGAAGAAGTAACGCTTCCTCTTGAGGAAGCAGAAGTCACCGTGTCTCTATCCGATGAGAAAGAGCCGGTTAAAGAAGCGAAACAGGAGCCAGAGTCCGATGAGCGAGAGATTGCTCTATCTGAACTTCGGCAACAGCTAGACGCAGCCCGTCAACAGGCGGCACAGGCTCAACATGCCAAGCAGCAAGCGGAACAATACGCCAAGCAACAGGCTGAAGCGGCACAATCAGCCAAGTCTGAGGCGTCTGAAAACCAGTATCGGACCATTATCAATGCGATTAATGCATCCGAACAGGCCGCCGAAAATGCTGAAAGGGCTCTTGCTGATGCTTTAGCGGCTGGAGACTACGCTCAAGTTGGTAAAATCCAGAGCCATATCGCTCGAATCCAGAGCCAACTGACGCAATTCGAGAGCGCAAAGGGCGAACTTGAAGAAAGAGCCCAGTATCAGCGCGCTGAAGGGCGTGTTCCTGAGCCAGTTCCGCAATATCAGCAAGCTCCGCAGCAACCAGCCGACCCTCTGGAGATGCTGGCGAGCCGTTTAAGCCCAAAATCGGCTACTTGGCTGCGTTCGCACCCAGAATTAGTCAATCAGGTGCCAAAATTGAAGGCTGCGCATGAGGCGGCGCATCATTTGGAAGGACTTGTGCCGGAGAGCCCTGAGTATTTTGCTTTTATTGAGCAGAAATTGGGTATTGGCGGGAAAGTTTTACCACCAAAAAAGCCCGCAGCCTCGACGCCAGTGACATCGTCGGCGTCCTACAGCTCCACGAGAGGGGGCAACACGTCGATGGTTCTGTCGGCGGCAGAAGTAGAGCAGGCTATTCTAAACGAGCCCGATCTTCCAAGACAAAAGGCTTTGGAGGCATATGCTCGGAACAAACAAGCCCTGATCCAGGAGGGAAGATTATAATGGCTACGGCTACAATACCTAAAAAAGAACCACTAGACGCGACATCTTCATCGTTAGCTCGCGCAGAAGCCCGTATTCGTGAGCTGCGCGAAGGCGGAACATCCCCCGGACAGGCGCGTGACCGTTTCTGGGCGCCGCAACCTCCCGATGGATGGGACTATCAGTGGAAAATGAAGCTCCTAATGGGCGAAGAGCAACACGCTTATGCCGTCGAGCTAGCCCGTAATGGCTGGGAGCCTGTCCCGCTGTCGCGTCACCCTGATCTTATGCCTGTCGGCTGGTCAGGCACCACGATTGAAGTTGACGGGCTTATCCTTATGGAGCGCCCTAAGATATTCACTGACGAGGCAAGAGCTGAAGAGCAAAGATCTGCACGCGAAGCGGTTCTAACAAAGGAAGCTCAATTGCGTGACGGCAGGGCCGGAGACTTAGGCCCGAGAGAAGTTCACCGCTTTTCCAAATCTCGTGGGGCGATTGCTATCCCCGATTGATTTGACAACAAAATCGGGGAGGTGTAATAATCTCCCCGTCATTCTATTTCGGATAGCTCGCGCTGAGCTTGACGATACTTAATAGGCGGCAAAAAGCCGATCTATACTCGCCGCCCGCGCTGGGTGTGCTTAATCATCCTGTTTTATGCTTCTAACACGCTGTTGGATCGTGGAACGCCCCCTTCAAACGAGAAGGAGCGCGTTGGCATGGCTAACGTCTTCGCACCGAATGGGTTCTCGCCCGAAAGCACATCGAACGGGCCGATGAACTTCCGCATTTCGCAGCGGCGCATTGCGTCATCTGCGGGTGCTATTTATCACGGCGATGCCGTGGTTCCTGTTACCTCAACTGCAAACGGTTACATTAAGCAAGCTACGGCGGGAACGGTTCCGCTGGCTGGCATCTTCTGGGGCTGCCAATATCTGTCAGTCAGCCAGAAGCGCACCGTTTGGAACAACTATTGGCCCGGTTCAGACGCCAATGGCGACGTCATCGCTTATGTGATCGACGATCCGAACTCACGCTTTATCGTTCAGACAAGCGGCGCTTCGTTCCAGATCTCTGGCACGTTGTCGACTTATGGCTCTTCGCCAGTCGGCCAGCTCTGCCAGCTCAATGTCGGAACAGGCAACACGCTGTCGGGCATCTCCGGCATGTTCGTAGATACGATTGGCACGACGGCGACATATCCGTTCATCGTGACGAACCTCGTAACGAACCCACCGGGCGTGAACGGAACCGATCCTACTTCGCAGTATAACTACATCGAAGTCGGCTTCAACAACGAGTGGCTGCGCGGTAACGGCGCTGTTACTGGCATTTCCTGATAGGAGGCTTAGGATAACGTGGCTGAATTTACTCCCGTCACCCATCTGGACTTGCTAAAAGCCATCCTCTTCAACCGTTCTCGCCTTGCGGAAAATGGTTGTTGGGAATGGATTAGCACGACCAAGAATGGATATGGGGTATTTGAAAGCGGCTCAATTACAATGGTGGCGTTAAAAAGTAAGAAGCGTGGGGCGCATCAGGTGTCCTATGAGGCTTACAAAGGTGTCATACCGAAAGGTCTTGTCGTCCGTCATACATGCGATAATCCGCTTTGCATTAATCCAGACCATCTTATCCTCGGCACTCAAGCCCAAAATGTTGCCGACCGCGAAGAGCGTGGGCGTCGAAAAAATATTAATGGCGAGCAAATTGGCACAGCAAAACTGACAGAAAATGATGTCCTTGCTATTAGGGCATCAGATTTATCAGATGCTGAGTTAGCTTCCGCCTATAATGTTCACAAGACAACCATCTGGCTTATCAAGTCCGGCAAATCGTGGAAACATCTAATCTGCGTTGATGCGCAGAAGGTAGGATAACATGGCAGTTAATTTAAGTGCAATCAGGGACTTACTGCTCCCGGGATTGCGCGGGGTGGAAGGAAAATACCCGCAGATACCCAGCCAATGGGATAAAATGTTCGAGAAGAGCAAATCAAACCTCGCTCTCGAGCGCACCGCTGAAATGCGTTACCTTGGCTATGCCGCAATCAAGACTGAAGGCGGCGCCGTTTCGTTCGACAACAATGCGTCAGAGCGTTACGTCTATAACCAAGAGCATTACGAAATTGGTCTCGGCTACGCGATCACTCGTAAGGCAATCGACGACAACCTGTATAAGACACAGTTTGCTCCTACGAACCTTGGCTTGGTTGAATCTTTCAGCCAGACAAAAGAAATCTACGCAGCAAACATCCTCAACACGGCGCAGACCTACAATGCTGCGGTCGGCGGTGACGGCGTGTCCCTGTGTAACCTCAACCATCCAATTGACGGCGGCGTTATCGCAAACACGCCAACAGTTCAGGTTGACCTTAACGAGTCTTCATTGCTTAACGGCATGATCGGCATCAGAACTCAGTTCCGCGACATCGCTGGCCTGAAGATGTATGCCCGTGGTCGCAAGCTGATTATCCCACCAGCTCTCGAGCCAGTGGCAATCCGCCTGACGAAAACGGAACTTCGCCCCGGCACTGCAAACAACGACGTCAATGCAATCCTCTCGACCGCTGGCGGCCTTCCAGAAGGCTACATGGTCAACGATTACTTGACATCGCCTTACGCATGGTTCCTCCTCACAAACATCAAAGGCTTGGTGTATATGGAGAGAGTGCCTTACGAAATGGACATGCAGGTAGACTTCACAACTGACAACCTACTTGTGAAGGGCTATGAGCGTTACAGCTTCGGCTACTACAACTGGCGTTCGATCTACGGCTCGTTCCCAACGTCGTAACATGGTGGGGGCCGCTGCTTGCAAGCCCCCATCTTCGCTCAATGAAAGGGCCTCGTAATGGCTACAACTACTTTCACTGGGCCCATTACGGCGGGCTCAGTTCTTGATACAACAGGCACAACACCCGGCACCATTGATAATACTGGTGGCGTCACGCTTGCTCAAACTTCGTCTATCACGCAGTCTGCAACCAGCGCGGCAACAACCATTGTCATCCCAGCGGGAAGCACGATCCTCGAAGTTTTCGTGGGCGTGACGACCATATGGAGTGGCGCGGCGGCAACTTTCACCATCGGCACGACGTCGGCTAACGCCAACGAACTCGGCGGCGGAACTGGCGCAGCGTTAGGTGTATCGGCTGTGACGCCGTCAACTCAAGCGCAGACAAACCTTTGGTTTAATGTCGGAACTACTGACGTTATTCTTTACGTTAAGTCTGCGAATGCTGGCGCCGGCGTGGGCTATCTGACCGTGCAGTATCTGCAAGGTCCGAACCTTATATCTTAATCGGAGAGTGCAATATGAAGCACATGATGCATAAGGCACGCTCTGAGCGTGCAACGGGCGGCAAAACCCCTCGCAAGATGAAGGTTGAAGCTGTCAACGAGCCAAATGATCCTCAAGGTGAATTTGACAAAGACGATGCTGCGGATCTGGATCAAACCTACACCGCTGGCAAGTCAAAGGTTGTCGAGGCTGCGCGTGAGCGTAAGCGCGGCGGTTCTTGCATGAAAAAAGGCGGCATGGCTGTCGAAGGCAAGAAGGCAAAAGACCGTATGGATCGCCCAGCTCGCAAGCGCGGCGGCAAGGTTGGCTCAGAGAAAAGCCCTCTGACTGAGGCTGCTCGCACCTCAGACCGTCCAAACGCTGACATCCAGTCAAAAGACGGCATGGATTGATCGGTGGGGGCTTAGGCCCCCATCTTTCCTTTGGAGAGCTTCGATGGCTGACAAGTGGATCTCAGGCGCCATTAAAAAACCCGGCGCTTTGCACAAATCCTTGGGCGTTCCTCAAGGTGAGAAGATTCCAGCTAAAAAATTGGCGAAAGCAGCGCATAGCGACAATCCAACGCTCGCAAAACGTGCTAATCTCGCAGAGACACTTAAAAAATTACACAAACGCCACGGCGGCGAAATCTAAGGAAATTAAACATGAGGCCAATTACGGTCACGGCTGGCCCCCTTCCCGCACCGGTCGCCAATGGAATTGCGATTGCCCAGACGCTTACGCAGGCTGGGAATCTTGCTCTTAACGGCAGCTATGTCAGTGGCGGAATTGCAACGCTTGGCCCTTATCAGCGCCGCGTTATCATTACGTCCACAGCAAACGATAGCGTTAATACTTTCACCATTAAAGGGCTCAGCCAAAGCGGCAGCGTTTTAAGCGAGACTCTTGTTGGTCCTAATACTGGCAGCGTTCAGAGCAATCTGAGCTACAAGACAGTTTCTTCTATTTCCATAAGCGGCGCCACGGTAGGCTCTGTCTCGGCTGGCACAAACACAGTCGGCTCTTCGACGTTTGTGATGTTTGATGCTTACGCCTTCCCGCAAGTATCAATTCAGGCCGACCCCAACGGCGTTACGGCCACGATTGAGCAAACGCTTGATGATCCGAATAGCCAGACAAATCCGATCCCTACCGCAAGCATGGTTTGGTTGCCTCATCCAGACCCGGCTCTCAATACGTTCTCAACGGCTGTGCAGGGCAACTACGGCTACGCCCCTGTGTATGCTCGCGTGACGGTTACGGCTGGCACTGGAACGGTAACGGCGACATTCATTCAAGCGGCATCGGTTCCTAAGTAATGGCAGACACACCCCTCACCTCTGGCCTTATCACAGGCAATTCAGGGCTGTGGGGTGGCGCGCCGGGGCTATCTAATAACTTTGGTTTGTGGACGCCTCCGGGCGGCCTTTTGGCGAACTCGGGCACCCAAGAGACCGTATTTCTAACAACTGAGTCGCTCGATCAGCTTACGACTGAGAGCGCGCAAGACATTACGACAGGATAAAATCATGGCATCCGTTACAATATCGGGTCTCCCCTCTACTTCCTCTGTTGACCCAACGAATGCCGCGATCCCCGTAACAAACAGCGGCACGACTTATAAGGCGACACCAAACGTCCTTATCGGCTCCGCTCTTGGCGCACCGCCAGCAATCGGCAATCTGACACCGAATGCCGGCTCATTCACGACAATGACCATTAGCAGCACGTTTACGCTGTCTGGAGGCCAGTTAATTCCTGTAGCAAATGGCGGGACTGGCTCTGGCACGGCAGCCGGGGCAAGAACCAACCTCGGCCTTGGCTCTATGGCCACGCAATCCGCTTCGGCTGTTTCGATAACTGGCGGCTCCGTTGATGGTGTGACCATTGGCGGTAACAATCCAGCGGGCGCATCTTTTACGTCAGTGGGCGTTAATTCGTTTCTTTCCACGCCGATCATTCAGCCAAAGAACACGACGGGCATTCAATTTGAAGACGCCAGCAACAATGTCATGGCGACTTTTGGCGACAACAATACGCTTAACACAACCATCTCTCCTGCAAACGGCACTGTGACGCTAAGCCCAAGCGGAACGGGTAATGTTGTTATTGCCCCTGCGGGATCTCTTAGCACGCTCGACAATGTTACGATTGGAGGGACGACGCCAAGAGCTGGAACATTCGGAAATATCCAAGCGAACACGGCGGTTTATACAAACCTTATCCGCCCATCGGGATCAAGCACCCTATCCTTCTATAACTCTTTAGGAACGACACAGCTCTCTATTGCGGCTGGTGGCGGCGTGAACCTGACGGGCAATCGTCCTGTCTCTATTTCTCCGGTCAGCTCTACTGGATCGGTAACAATTAATCCTTTTGCCGGCGGCAATATGGATAAGGTGGTGATTGGCGCAACAACGCCAGTTAACGCCACGTTTAATACATTGACGGCTAATAGCACTGTTAATCTTAGCCCGGATAGCTCTGTTGTTAACATATCTCCAACAGGCTCCGTTGGCGGCGTTATTATTGATCCAGAGGCCGGTGGAACGCTTGATAACGTGCTTATCGGCGGCACGACCCCTTTGGGCGCTACAGTTACTGATCTCACCGCTACGGGAACAATTAATCTTTCTGGTAAAACCGTAACAATAGCCCCTCTAGGGGCTGGTGAAGTAATAATAAACCCAGCCACATTAAGCTATATGGACAATGTGGTTATTGGATTTACGACGCCGACTGTTGCACGTTTTTCTTCAGTATCGACAACAACTGGCCAGATAAGCACCACACCGACAAATGGTAATGATATTGCCAATAAGTCCTATGTCGATAGTGTCGCTCAAGGTCTTAACGTAAAAGCGGCTTGCGTTGTTGCAACGACAGCAAATCTCACATCGCTTTCTGGCTTGCTGACTATTGACGGCGTTACGGTGTCGGCGGGAAATCGCGTTCTTGTAAAGAACCAGACGACTTCCTCGCAGAACGGTATTTATAACGCGTCGGCAACGACATGGACTCGATCCTCTGACATGAATACTTGGTCAGAGGTTGTAGAAGCATTTACCTTTATTGAAAGCGGCACATTAAACGCCAATACAGGCTGGGTCTGCACGGCGCAAACTGGCGGCACGATTGACGTCACGCCGATGCCTTGGGTTCAGTTCAGCGGCGCTGGAACATACACTGCCGGAACCGGTCTTACGTTAACAGGTTCTCAGTTTAGCATTACAAACACGGCAGTCACGGCAGGAGGATACGGAAACGCATCTTCCGTGTCTTCGATTACGGTTAATGCTCAAGGGCAAATAACGGCAGCAAAATCTCAATCTATTATCATTACGCTTTCGCAAGTCAGTGATGCTGGCACAATAGCTTCGCAAGATGCTAATGCGGTAACAATTACTGGCGGCACTATCGACAACACATCTATTGGGGCTACGACCCCAGCGGATGGATCGTTCACGACTGCGCATGTAAATTTTGATGGCTCTTCACGCGCTTATGGCTCTCTCAATGTCGGCGTGCCAAGCCCTCAAGGTTCTGATACAGGCATCATCGCATCGTATATTGGCGACCAAGCGACGTATCTGCAAAGCATCATGCAGAACACTAACGACGGCAATACGGCATACACGACGTTCTCCGTCCTTAACGATACAGGCTTCTCCAATTACGGAGATTTCGGCGTAAATAGCTCGACATATAGCTATTCCGCAAACGGTTATCCTAATAACGCTTTGTCACTTCCGAATGCGACGTATCTTGAAAGCTACGGCGGCGATCTTTCTATTGGCACATGGCAAGAAAAAGCAGTTCATTTGATTGCCAATGCAGCCGTAAACACAGCGGATGCATTAACGGTTAATACCGATAACACGGTAACGATACCAACGATTAAAAATAACGTAACTTTTATCAAAGGCGGCGCTACAGGCGGTGGCGAGTTACTTCTCTCTATTAACGATTCTGCGGGTGTCGTTTCTCTTGTTCCGTCCGTTATTGGTTCGCCCAATAGTGGTGCTCTTATTGTTGATGTTGGTGACGCGAGTATATCGTCGTGGACATTTTCTGGCGGCGATTTATTCCCTAGTCAGGGCACCACCAACATGACCAACGGGTTCGTGTTTATACCGGCAGCGGCTGGTCCTCCTACTGGAACGCCTACGGTTGCGACTGGAACTGCTCCTCTTTATTACGATACAACAGACGGCGCCCTCTACGCATATAACAGCGCGTGGCAAAGCATTAACTTGCAGCCTAATCAGCTAGAGGCGCGTGCAGCCCCAATGACAATTGCCACGACGACAGACACGGCAGTCTTATGGACGACGGTGGATGTGAACGGGACAAAACTGACATATGCGTCTGGGAAATGGACAAATAGCAGCTCACGCGCATTGACTGTTATTATCTCGACAACTGTCGCTTGGGACAATGTAGCTGGGGGAGCGAGAGTTGTTTATATCACGCGTAACGGCGACTCTACGACGGGCACGAACCGCATGGCAGAGTTCGACGTTGATGCTGGAGCTACTGACTTCGATGTCCAGAATGTCAATACAACAATCGCTCTTCAGCCGGGGGATTATTTCCAAGTTTGGGTCTGGCAGAACTCAGGATCTAATGTGGGAATAGGAAACGCAAGCGGCGGCATGAGTTCAGGGTATTCGGTTAGATTGCAAGCAACGGTGCTCTAATGTCCACCAGCAACACGTTTAACTTTAATCCGTCGCTAGGCGATTTTGTTACGAATGCTTTTGCTAAATGCGGCATTCGCAGAACAGAATTGACGGCTCAACATATGCAGGACGCTGCGTTTGAAGCCAATTTGTTGATGGGAGATTGGGCGGGAGATGGAATTCTGCTTTGGCAAGTTACTTCTGGTTCTTTTCCTTTAACACAAGGAACCATTTCTTATCCCATGCCAAACACAATTACGTTTCTGTTGGACGTTTATATAACTCAAGGTGGGTTTGATAGGCTTTTATACCCGATCTCGAGAACTGATTATGCTTCTTTGGCGCAAAAATACGTTCAAGGTTATCCAACATCGTTTTGGTATGATAAGTTATTAGATCCAAATATATATTTATGGCCACTCGCGGACTCTAATAACACTTACGTATTAAATTACTATTATATGGAGCACCAACAGGATAGTGTTTTGGCAAATGGAACCCAACAAGCTATTCCTTATGAATTTTACAGTGCATTCGCATCGGGACTAGCGTCACGCTTGGCATATATTTACGCTCCTGATAGAATTGCGCCTCTCGAAACAAAATATCAAAAAGACTGGCTGAGAGCTCAGGCCGTCGGATCTGAGAATGTTCCTGTAACGCTAAATGTCGGACTGAGTTCATACTTTAGGTGATTCAATGCCCTGTGTTTATGCCCATTTTCGCAAAGATAATGATGCCCCATTTTATGTAGGGGCTGGGAAAACTTCTTCTCGTGCGCATAATTTCTGGCATCACAGTAGAACTGATCAGCATAAACAAATTAGAAAAGATTACGGGGCTTATGCATCCGTTATAGAGGATTTTGAAGATCAAAAAATAGCTTATTTCTGGGAGCAAAGATGGATTAAGGCTCTCCGAAACAATGGGTATGATTTGGTTAATATTACTGATGGCGGAGAAGGTGTTCCCGGGTTGAGAATGAGCGACGAAGCAAAAGCTAAAATGTCCTCAAAAAAAATCGGAAAAACAAGCCCCAGAAAGGGGGTTAAGTTATCCGAAGAGCAGCGCGCTCGCATAGCTGAAAATGTTAAAAACCTTTGGTCTAATCCTGAGTATCGTGCGCATATGTCTAAGGTGCATAAAAAAAAGGATAAGGTCTAATGGGCTATGGTTCAATATCTGGACGCGCAAAAACAGACGTAAACAACCCAAAGGCGTTTGCGGTATGTGATCGTTGTGCGCGCTGGTATAACCATGTTGATCTAAGATGGCAGTATGACTATCGCGGCAGAACGCTTGCGAACTTGCGCATACTTGTATGCGATGACTGCTATGACGACCCGCAGCCTCAGTTAAAGCCAAGGATCATTCCACCAGATCCTGTTTCAATCGAGAATGCACGCGTCGAGTATTTTGCTAATTACGAGACGAATAATCGCTCTACAAGTGAGCCGATATTTCCGAGTCCGACAAATTACCCTGCAAATTTCTGGACTGGCATTCCAGTTGCGCCACAGCAATATGCTGACAACCGAATTACGCAGACGACTGATAACCGCGTCACGCAAACAACAGGCGAGGCTCCGTATGGCAATAATACGCTGCCCGGCACCAATGTTCAGGTTCCCGGAAACAATCAGCTTAGCGCCACGCAGGGACTGCCGTATGGCTTTGATCAGATACCTGATACCGGTCCTCTGACCCCTTACACGCCTGATATTCGCTGGACAAATGGTAGTGGGCAACAGGCTTTTTTTGGGCCTAATACTCAAGTATCAGTCTCGTGGGTTCCAACAGTTCCTCAACCGGATTAAAACATGGCAACCGTTCCTTACATCTTTAACGGCGTTCAAGGAGGGGCAACGATCCCTCTATCAGAGCTGGATGCCAATTTTGCCGCTATCGGTCCTACAGCCGGGTCTCCGACGATGACGACGGGGTTCACTTATATTCCTGCCGCCTCTGGTGTCCCAACGGGAACTCCTACAGGAACCCCGACAGGCACGGTTCCTATGTATTTTGATACGGCAATAAACAAGCTTTTCATTTACAACGGCGCCGCATGGGTCGGCATAACGCTTTCATAAAGGCTCTATCGTGGCAAATGTTCAGGTTCCCGGAAACAATCAGCTTAGCGCCACGCAGGGATTGCCTTACGGATTTGATCAGATACCGAAAACAGGCCCACTTAATGGGAATAAAACGTAATGTTCTCTTGTCGTATTTGTGGAGAGGAAAAGGACCGAGATTCCTTCTACATGAGGAAGGATAGCGGAAAACTACTCACAGAGTGCAAAGAGTGTCATTACAAGAGAACGGCAGAATGGCAGAGTATAAATAAGGATAAAGTTCGTGCTTATGTTCGCAAGTCGTGTAAAAAAGCTTACGACGCGGACCCGGAAAAGTTTAAAGAAAAAGCTCGGGAAAAAAGAACAAAAAACCCTGAACTACATAAGTTAAGGGTTAAACGCTCTTACGAAAAGATGCGAAGTAACCTTACAGAGCATGAGAAAGAACGCCGCCGCCGCAACGCTGCTAATTTTAGGTGTAATAATATTACTAAGGCAGCCGAATACCAACGTAATTGGAAGCAGCGTCACCCAGAAAAACATTGTGCTAAACAAGCCAAAAGGCGCGCACAAAAAAATAATGCTACCCCAACGTGGCTCACAAGTATTAATTTAATGCAGATTCAATGGTATTATGACGCAGCAAAAATGATGACAGAAACGAGCGGCGTTCCACATGAGGTAGATCATATCCACCCATTAAAAGGAAAAGGCTTCAACGGTCTTCATGTTCCTTGGAATTTACAGGTGCTTACAGCATCTGATAACCGTAAAAAACACAATAATTTCAAGGAGTTTTGACCTTGGCGAACATTCAGATTCCAAACCTTAGCGCGGCAACGGCTCTCAATGGCACTGAAGAGCTGGAAGCGGTTCAGAATGGGTCTTCTGTTCGTGTTACGGCAGCTCAAATTGCGGGTGTTGCTGTAGCGCCAACCGGACCGACCGGAGCCACTGGACCTACTGGAGCGACCGGCCCCTCTGGAACCGGACCAACTGGCCCCACGGGAGCAGCTTCAACGGTCCCCGGTCCTACTGGGGCGCAAGGTCAAAGCATTACTGGGCCTACTGGCGCCGCCTCATTTGTCGCTGGACCGACTGGCCCTACTGGGTCTCAAGGTGCTCAATCAACAGTTCCGGGGCCTACTGGTCCTCCCGGGTCTGGCCCAACCGGTCCAACTGGACCTATCAGCGGCGGATTCATTTATAAGGGTGTCGTTGCGACAATTGCCGATCTCCCGCCATCTGGAAACACTACAGGTGACGCTTATACGGTTACAGGATCTGGCGGCGACCTGTTTATCTGGAACGGTTTCTCTTGGGTCAATAACGGGTATCCGGGTCTATTAATTACCGGTCCTACCGGAAGCACTGGACCATTTGGCCCAACTGGCGCCATTGGCGCTGGTGTTTATACGGAAGCAGATAACCCTCCTGTTAGCCCGACGCCTATCCCCGGGGATCGCTGGCTGCAAACGAAT
>Ga0208382_1000044_pt1 | contig 40609 bp, 42 predicted proteins | sample CryBogCBE28Sep08_FD_184582 | JGI IMG/M metagenome (GOLD analysis project Ga0208382, IMG submission 184582) | Freshwater microbial communities from Crystal Bog, Wisconsin, USA - CBE28Sep08 (SPAdes) | ecosystem: Environmental > Aquatic > Freshwater > Lake | place: Crystal Bog, Wisconsin, USA...
AAGTGGTTGAGTAGCCGCCGCATTCCCTGAACGCTAGTTGAATTCCGTGACTAATCTCGGATACAGAGTTGGTAACACTGCCAACCAGAAAGGCCGACAAATGTCACTTCGTTCACGCGCACTTGAGCTGTTCGACGCTCTCAACGCACCACTCACCGTCAGCGCCCACTGCGACCTCCCTTGCGGTGTTTACGACCCCGCCCAGGCTCGCCTCGAGGCCGAGTCCGTTAAGGCTTGCATGGTCAAGTACAACGCATCTGACGACGCTGACTTCAAGGTTCGCGCAACCTTGATCAAAGAAGAGCGCTGCGAAGCAGTCAAGCACCACCTCTGGGTTCTCTGGACTGACTACTTCAAGGTCGACCACTTGAAGCAGTTCCCCAACCTGCACGACCTCTTCTGGATGGCTACTAAGTCAGCCGGAGACGCCAAGAAGTCCAACGACCCAGTTGTCGCTGACCGTCTCTTGAGTGAGATCGACGCCATTGGTGAACTCTTCTGGGCGACCAAGAAGTAATTTTCTCCGTAAAGACAAAAGCCCCTCGTACGAAAGTGCGAGGGCTTTTGTTTTGCGAATTCTTTAGAGCAGCTCGGGGTGCGCGGCGCAGTTGGCCAGAGTTGGGTTCTCCAGGAGAGCGGACGCTTCGATTTCCCCGCCGCAGACCTGGCACTTGCGATAACTACCGGACTGAAGTCGGTCGAGTGCTCGCTCAACTTTGCCCAGCGTGGCTTCAATGGCGTTTACGGACTCGTTGTTGAACTCAGTCATGGTGAAGAATCTACTCGCGGATAGCAATAGAGCCGCCTGTATTAGGATGTTCTACCGGTCAAGCGCCTTGGCGTCGGACAGGTTTAGGGCTGCTAGCTCATCAGGTAGAGCAGGGGACTTTTAATCCCAAGGTGCCGGGATCGAGACCCGGGCGGCCCACTTTTTTGAACCCACCATTACAGTGGAACGCACTTATGCCAAACACCACTGCCACCTCAAGTACCTCCTTCTGGAAGCCAACTTCATCGAAGGGTTTCGTATTCGTGCTCCTCGGAGCGGCCCTCTGGGGTACTGACGCGATCTTCCGCAAGGGCCTCGCTAGTACCGTTCCTACCTCAGTGGTGGTCTGGGTCGAGCAATTAATTCCGCTCCTCTGCCTACTCGCCTACGCCCTTCGCGGTGTTCGTCGCGCACTGGCTACCTTCACGGCGAAGGACTGGATTTTCCTCGTGATGATTGGTTGTGGCGCCTCCACCGTTGCTACCTACCTGTACACCCGCGCCTTCACCTACGGCATCTACACCACTCCAGTTTTGCTCCAGCAGGTTCAGCCACTCTTCGCGATTGTTGGCGCACGAGTACTCCTTCGTGAGCGTCTGCACCCTCGCTTCGGCTTGTTCGTGCTCGCCGCTCTGGTCGGTTCGTACTTCATTGCCTTCGCGCACCCGTCGACTCCTTCATTCCACTTGCTCGCACCAGCACTCTTGACTTTGAGTGCGGCTGGCATTTGGGGACTTGGAACCGTCTTCGGTCGTTCGCTCGGTGCAAAAGTTCCCTTCGCCGAGTTGACCGCACTTCGCGTTCTGTTCGGTTTGTTCGCCGCAACGATTCTCGTTGCCGTACAGCACGACTTTGGCTACCTCGCTCACCTCTCGGGTAGCTCGAGCCGTGCGCTGTTGTTGATGTCGCTCTTCCCAGGCCTCTTCGCACTCTTGCTGTACTACATCGGACTTCGCGCCACTCCCGCTTCGGTGGCGACCTTGGCCGAGTTGGCCTTCCCAATCACCGCTCTGCTCGTTAACTACTTCGATTTCAACATCAACCTGTCGAACTGGCAGTGGATGGGCGTCTTGATTCTGGTTGGCACCATTACAACCATGGGACTGAACCGACGAGAAGAGTCGCTGGCAGGCGTTGACGTTCAGCAAATTTTATTGGGTTAATTACCACCATCAAGAGTCGTTAGAGAACCGTAGAGATTCGTACGGCGATCTCTGAAGAAACCAAAGGCCTCTCGCTCGCTTCGGCACTGGTCTAAGTCAATTGTGCTGGTGATGACACCTCCGTCAGTTCTCCCTAGGTCAGCGAGAACTGCACCTTTGTTGTCAGTGATGAATGAGGTGCCGTAAAAGGTAACGGTGCTTCCATCAACCACTTCAACTCCAGTGCGGTTTGAAGCAATGACCGGAACCATGTTTGCCGCTGAATGTCCCTGCATCGTGCGACGCCAATGATCCGCTGAGTCCAAGTTGGGGTCTTGTGGTTCTGAGCCAATTGCGGTGGGGTAACAAATGAATTCGGCACCACGCAAAGCGAGAATTCGCGCCGCCTCAGGGAACCATTGGTCCCAACAAACGGCGATGCCCAATCGCCCAAACGCGGTATCGAAGGGTGTAAACCCCGTGTCGCCCGGAGCAAAGTAATACTTCTCTTCATATCCAGGCCCGTCGGGAATATGCGACTTGCGATAGCGACCGACAATTTTTCCATCAGCGTCAGCTACGGCTATGGAGTTAAAGAATGCCTGATTTGCCCGTTCGAAATACGAGATTGGAATTACGACGCCCAATTCTTTCGCGAGTGCACTGAATCGACGCACGGCCTCAGAGTCTTCGAAGGTGCTGGCTAGTTCGAAGTTGTCGGAACGCTCGGTCTGGCAGAAATAGATTCCCGAAAATAGTTCCTGGGGCAAGATGACGTTGGCACCTTGCTTGGCGGCTTGACGAATCAATTCTTCGATTCGGTCGTGATTTTTGCGTTCGTCATCTACGCAGGCAGTTTGCGTGGCGGCAAATGTTACGGAGCGCATGGATTCCCCTCTCAATCGCTCTAGCGCCAACAATAGTCACGCCCATTGTTTACTTTCGGTGGTCGAGAGCCTTTATTCTGAACTCAGAGCAAGGAGCAAAATGACCCACAACCTCAAGACAGAAACAATCTCATTCGTTGGAAACCAGGGAGATGAGATTGAGGGCTACCTCGCCTTGCCCACCGATGTCCCGAGCCACGGATCAATTGTGGTGATTCACCACCTACCAGGATATGACGAATCGACCAAGGAAATTGCCCGTCGCTTTGCCGCGAATGGCTACGCCGCGCTGATGCCAAACCTGTACCACCGTCTCGCCCCCGGAGCATCTGCCGACGACGCCGCGGCAATTGCGCGAAACGCGGGTGGCGTGAGTGATGAGCAGCTGGTTGGTGACGTGCAAGGCGCGATGCACTACCTGCAGGCGTTGCCGACATCAAACGGCAAGGTTGCCTGCATTGGCTTTTGCTCCGGCGGTCGTCAATCATTCCTCGCTGGGTGCCGGCTACCACTCGACGCAATCATCGATTGCTACGGTGCTTTCGTAACTACTGACTCGACACCCGAGTTTCCACTTTCGGTCAGAGGCCTCTTGGGTGAGATCCCGGGCATCACTGGTCAAGTACTCGGTCTCTTTGGCGCTGACGATCAGTACCCATCACCAGAACAGAACAACGAACTCACGGTGGCGCTGACTGCTGCTCACAAGCCTCACGAATTTCACACCTTCGAAGGAGCCGGTCACGCCTTCTTTAATGTTGACCGACCTTCCTATCGACCCGAGTCAGCAGTTGAGGGTTGGAAAATCATTATGAAGTTTCTCAACAAGACAATCGGAGAACACCATGTGCACCTACCAAACTGAGGTTCTTACGGTGCGAGCCAGTGGCAAGACCGCAGCGGGCTGGGAAGCCATGACTGATGCCACCGTTTACGTCGATCACCCAATTCATTTCTCAGCGGGCCACGCTCTAATGATTGACTTTCTCAATCCAAATCTGGGGGCTAGCGCGCGCGTTGGTCTTGAAATGGATGAAAAGAGCGCGAGAGAACTCGCTCACTCAATTCTTAAAGCGCTCGATGACGCGCCACCGGGGATTTTGGACAACTAACGCTTAAGCAGTTTTGGTAAGTACGGCAGTCGTTTGACCTGGAAGGTGAGTTCAATCAGACACCAGCCGAATCCAATTTGGAAAATAGTCTCGCCCTGCAGCAAATAACCAAACTTCCAATCGGGCAAGGCGGCGAAGGCGATTAGCCCACCGCCGATTTGAACTGTAAAGGCAAGCCACCCTCGCCAACTGTGGAGGGGTCGTAACAAAATGATGGCGATGACCACTTGAGTCACCGCTCCGGTCACTCCAAGCAAGGTATGACCTGCATTGAAATAGCCGTTGATGTTGTAGGGCACTAAGAGCAGCGCTATCAAACCGATAGCTATGTAGCGAAGCCCCCACACCACAACTCGGGCTTGGTCCAGAAAGCGAAAATACCTTGCGGTGCGCCACAGCCCAACACTCGCTAACAGGTAGCCGAGCGAAATGATTGGCACTGTCGGCGCATAAACGCCATAGTAGGAAATTCCGTTGGTCGACGCCCGTTGGCCACCGGCAATCATCCAGCAAACAATGAGAGAGACGAAGAATGCCAGTTGGGTCGCGAGAAGCAACCGTCGAACGTGTTGACCCAGAGTGTCACTGTGAAGATGCACTTTCGTGCTCACGGCGTTAGCCCTGGAAGCGCGCGCGTGAAGCCTCGAGCTCCTTCAAAGCTTCGTCGCGACCGACCCAGCTTTCGACCTTTACCCACTTGCCCTCGTCGAGGTCCTTGTAGACGGTGAAGAAGTGAGCAATCGCGTCCAAGGTGGCCTTGGGAACATCGGAGATGTCAGTGGCCGCCTTCCACTTAGGGTCGTAGCTCGGAACGGCGAGCAACTTGGCGTCTTCACCCTTTTCGTCGGTCATGTTGCACATTCCGAGAATCTTGACTTCGATCTGGCAACCAGGAAAGGTTGGGTACTCGGTGAGAACGAGTACGTCGAGTGGGTCACCGTCTCCGCCCAGGGTGTCGGGGAAGAAGCCGTACTCGGCGGGATATCCCATCGCCACAATCAGGTGGCGGTCCAGCATGATCTGGTGGGTTTCGTGGTCGTACTCGTATTTGTTCTGTGATCCTCGGGGGATCTCAACGATCATGTTGACGGTTTCCAACGTCGGCTCCTTAGTGGCAACTTTCTATCAAGATTACTCACTTCCCAATCTCTTCCGACCCACTCCTAAACTGGCGTACACAGCGAACGAAAGGCCGTCGTGAAGAAAATTGGTGTTATTGGTTGTGGGCTCATGGGAGCAGGCATCGCCGAAGTTTGTGCTCGCAACGGACTCTCGGTCACCGTCATTGAACGTGACGCGGCTTCTCTTGCTGGTGGCGAGGAGCGAATCAAGAAATCTCTGAATCGCGCACTGAGTTCTAACAAAATTGCGCAAGCTGACTATGACGCTGCACTCGGCAATTTAACCTTCTCCCTGGATTACGGTTCACTCGCCCAGGCTGATTTAGTTATTGAAGCGGTAGCTGAAGTTGAGGACTTGAAATTTGAAGTATTCAAGACTCTCGACTCAATACTCGAAAAAGACGATGCCATCCTGGCTTCCAATACCTCATCGATTCAGATCTCTCGCCTCGCTGGGGTGACCAAGCGACCAGGTCAGGTCGTCGGACTCCACTTCTTTAACCCTGTTCCAGTGCTGAAGTTGGTCGAAGTTATCGCCGGGGAATCCACGAGCGAAGAAACCGTCGCCCGCGTTCGGGCCTTCGCGGCCGACCAGCTCGGAAAAAAGCCCATCATCGCTCCCGATCGTGCGGGCTTTGTTGTCAACTTCCTACTCATCCCCTACTTGCTCAGCGCCATTCGCCTTGTCGAAGCCAACTTGGCCACGGCCGAAGACATCGACACGGGGATGGTTGAAGGGTGCGCTCACCCAATGGGCCCGTTAGCGCTGACCGACTTAATCGGTTTGGACACCACTCTCTTTATCGCCGACACTCTCTTCGAAGATCTGCAGGAGCCCCAGCTCGTCGCACCACAACTTCTTCGCGACATGGTCGCCCAGGGCAAGTTGGGCCGCAAGAGTGGTGAGGGATTCTTCAGTTACGCCAAGAAGTAGTACTACGTAACAGCGTTGCGGACTTTGAACTCGTCCGCTTGGTGTTCGTTGTTTTGCATTACCTGTACGAGGTGCTCGACGCTGTCGTAGACATCGACGTAGCGCAGGTACAAGGGCGTAAATCCAAATCGAGCGATGTCGGGTGCACGGAAGTCACCAGTCACCCCTCGCTTAATCAGAGCTTGGACTACCCCGTAGGCCTCGGGGTGAGCGAGCGCTACTTGCGAGCCCCGCTTGGCGTGATCACTGGGGGTCACAACCTTGAACTGTCCGGGCAAACGCTCCTCCACCAGATTGATAAAGAGATCCGTTAGCGCGAGCGACTTCTTGCGGACCTCGGTCATGGTGGTCTTTTCGAAGACCTCTAAAGCGCCATCCAACGCAGCGAGAGCGAGGATCGAAGGTGAGGAGGTCACGAATTTACGAATACCCTCGGTGGCTTCATACTTAATTTCGAAGTCAAAAGGTCGAGCATGCCCCAACCAGCCGGGCAAGGGATTGTTGACCTTGTCCTGCCACTCGGCACGAACGTACATGTACGCGGGTGATCCGGGACCAGCGTTGAGGTACTTGTAGCCACACCCGGCAGCGAAGTCCACGTTGGCCGCCGTAACGTCGACGGGCAATGCGCCGGTGGTGTGAGCAAAGTCCCACAACATCAGCGCGCCAGCGTCGTGCACCTGTCTAGTGATGCTCGTCACATCGAGGGCTTCACCGGTGCGAAAGTCCACGTGCGTGAACTCAACCAGAGCGACGTCGTCGTTTAGGTGTTGGGCCAAGTCGTTGCGGTCAATGGTTTTGACGGTGATTGGTCGTCCGGCGTAATTAGCGACCGCATCCAGAATGTAGATGTCGGTGTGGAAATTCATTTCGTCGGTCAAAATCACGTGTCGGTCGGGACGTTGTTCGAGCGCGGCCAGGGTCAACTTGGCAATGGCGAAGGTCAAGGTATCAGCCACAACTATTTCGCCCGGCTTTGCACCAATAAAGGGAGCAATGCGGTCGCCCAGCTTGAGCGGCGTATCCATCCAGCCGAACAGGTTCCAGGAGCGAATCAATTCGCCCTGCCACTCGCCCAACACTCGATCTACTGCAGCTCGAGCACTCTTGGAGATAGGGCCGAGCGAATTACCGTCGAGGTACAACTCCCCATCGGCGAGAGAAAACTCCGAGCGCAAAGATGAGAGCGGATCCTTGGCATCAAGTTCGAGACATTCTTCACGGGTGGTCATAGTGCATTCCTTACTTCCCAGAGCAGTGGGTAAAACCGCTTGGTGATTGTTGAGTCCAGATAGGCCATACCTTCACTGCCGCCCGTGCCTGGTCGTCGCCCTATTTGGCGACCCGCCATCAACATGTGTTGATGACGCCACATCGCAATCCGCTCATCGTGATCCATCAAGAGTTCGGCAATGGCGTGCAGGGCACTCGCCGTGGCGTCGGTGTGGTGAAGGTAGATGTCGCGTAGAGCCGACAGCATGTCGTCACCGTCAACGCCGGTGGATTTGACGATGCAGTTCAAGTAACCATCCCAGACCGAGGGGATTTCAGAGATTGAACGCAACCAGGCCTTGGACTCGTCGGTGTAGAGATCGTGGGTCAGGACCGCGGGATTACCTACTCCACTGAGAAACTCAATAGCCCGGAATTGATAGGACTGAAATCCCGAGGCGGGATTCAGCGGATCGCGAAACTCCATGAACTTCTCGGGAGACATGGTTTCGAGTACCCGCAAGTGCGAGAGAAGAAGGTCTTCGATGCCCACCATGCGGCGCAAGGGCGCAATGGCATTCCAGGGCTCATTTTCCTGCAAGGCCTTGCTCGCCTTAGCGAGTTCGTCAATGACAACTTTGAACCAGAGCTCGTAGGACTGGTGAACCACGATAAAGAGCAACTCATCAGCCGCGCCGGGCGTGAGCGGTTGCTGCAACTTTAAGAGGTCATCGATTTTGAGGTAGGTCGCGTAGTCGGTGCGGTAATCCATGAAACTGACTATAGAACCGCTACTCGCGAAGTGTCTATCGGGTAAGTGGTTTGTACCGAATGCGGTGTGGCTGGTCGGCGTCGGTACCGAGGCGCTTGTGGCGGTCCGCTTCATAGTCCGAGAAGTTTCCTTCGAACCACCGAACTTCGGCGTCGCCCTCAAAGGCCAAGACGTGCGTTGCAATACGGTCCAAGAACCAGCGATCGTGACTAATCACAACCACACACCCGGGGAATCCTTCGAGCCCGTCTTCGAGCGCACGCAGGGTGTCAACGTCGAGGTCGTTCGTTGGTTCGTCCAAGAGCAACACATTTCCGCCGGTACGCAAAACCTTGGCGAGTTGCACTCGATTGCGCTCACCACCACTGATTTCGCCAACCTTCTTTTGTTGGTCCGAACCCTTAAAGCCAAAGGAGGCCACGTAGGCACGAGCGTGAATCTCTCGGTTACCCACCACCATGTGTTCTTGACCACCACTGATCTCATCAAAGACGGTCGCATCAGGGTCGAGGTTGTCGCGGGACTGATCCACGTAGGCAAATTGGACGGTGGAACCAACCTCGAGTGCACCCTCGGTGGGGCTTTCCAACCCAACCATCATCTTGAACAGAGTGGTCTTACCAGCGCCGTTGGCCCCAATAACGCCAACGATGCCACCTGGGGGCAGGATGAAGTCAAGGTTCTCGACAAGAAGACGGTCTTCAAAGGCCTTCGTGAGACTCTTCGCGTTTACGACCACATCACCGAGCCGTGGCCCTGGTGGAATGGCAATTTCCATCTTGTCGGCACGCTGCTCGGCTGCTTCAGATTCAGCGACTAGTTCGTTGTATGAATTAACACGAGCCTTACCCTTGCTCTGGCGGGCCTTCGGGGACATACGAATCCAATCAAGCTCTCGCTGCAAGGCAGCTTGACGAGCCTTGTCCGCTTTTTCTTCTTGTGCCAAGCGGTTCTGCTTTTGCTCGAGCCAACTGGAGTAGTTGCCCTCCCACGGAATGCCATGGCCGCGGTCGAGTTCCAAAATCCACTGAGCGGCGTTGTCCAAGAAGTAGCGGTCGTGAGTGATTGCGACAACGGTTCCCGAGTAGTCCTGGAGTGCGCGCTCTAACCACGCCACCGATTCAGCGTCTAAGTGGTTAGTGGGCTCGTCTAGCAACAACAGGTCGGGCTTAGCGAGCAATAAGCGACAGAGGGCCACGCGACGACGCTCTCCACCACTCAATTTGGTGACGTCGGCGTCAGCGGGAGGAAGCCGCAGGGCATCCATCGCGATTTCGAGTGTGCGCTCTAGGTCCCACGCACCGAGTGCATCAATCTTGGTCTGGAGATCAGCTTGTTCAGTCAGGAGTGCATCAAAGTCCGCTTCGGGGTCGGCCATCATCGCGCAGACTTCGTTAAACCGAGCCACCAGGTCCCGCTGTTCTCCAACACCGTCGGCCACGTTGCCAACTACATCCTTGGTTGGATCCAGTTGGGGCTCTTGGGGTAGATATCCCACGGTAAAGCCCGGGGTCAGTCGAGCCTCACCGGTGAACCCGTCATCGAGCCCAGCCATGATTCGCAAGAGTGAGGACTTCCCCGAGCCGTTCGAGCCAATGACGCCGATTTTGGCCCCAGGGTAAAAAGAAAGATTTATCCCTTTCAAGACCTCGCGGTCCGGTGGGTAGAAGCGGCGCAAATCGCGCATGGAATAGATGAACTGAGCGGCCATAGTCCATCCAGCGTACGCAATAAGTATGGCTCCGGGGAGCCTGAAATTCTGCAGGGGAAACGCCCTCTCTAGAGCACCCCGGCCTGGCTCGGGCATTAGTCTCTAGGAGTAATCCGAGTCCGGTCGGGGACGCGGTTACTTGCGATTCATGGTGGGTCGCAGCGCAAAAGGGAGAAAAATATATGAAGGGCATTACCCGCCTTTCAACTGGCCTCGCAACCGCATCGCTGTTGCTTGGTTCGTTGACAATTGGTTTGAGCGCGACTGCTGCTTCGGCTGCAAGCACGTTTAAGGCCTGCGTCGTTATTGACACCGGTGGTATTAACGACCACTCGTTCAACCAGTCAGCTTACGAAGGCCTCAAGGCTGCTCAGACTGCTGCTGGTGGATCTTCGATGATGAAGATCAGCTACTTGACCTCACAGTCATCGGCTGACTACACCTCGAACATCAACACCTTCATCAGTGAGAAGTGCGGCATCATCGTGACCGTGGGCTTCAACATGGGTACTGCTACCGCTACTGCTGCGCAGGCTAACCCTAAGCAGAAGTTTGCGATTGTTGACGATGTCTTGACTGACTCGAACTACAACCCACTTAACTTGAAGAACGTTATTGAGTTGACCTACAACACCAACGAAGACGCCTTCTTGGGTGGCTACTTGGCTGCTGCAACTTCAAAGACCGGCGTTATCGCTACTTACGGTGGTATGCAGTTCTCAACCGTAGCTATCTACATGGACGGCTTCGTTGCTGGTGCTCGCGCCTACAACAAGGCTTCGGGCAAGCACGTCAAGGTGCTTGGTTGGACTCCAGCCGCTGACACCAAGGGCAAGACCTCAACGGCCGCTCGCGTGGCTGCTGGTTTCCCAGGTAAGGGTTCATTCGTTGGAAACTTCACCGACCAGAACGCTGGTCAGACCTTGACCAACACCTTCTTCTCACAGGGCGCCGACATCGTGTTCCCAGTAGCTGGTGGTGTAGGAATTGGTTCATTGGCCGCTGCCGCCAAGGTTTCCGGCAAGCAAATCATGTGGGTTGACGTCAACGGCTGTGCCGCTGAAAAGCAGTACTGCAAGTACATTGACGCTTCAGTCACCAAGGGTGTAAAGGTTTCCGTGAAGGGTGCGATTCTGTCCGCTTTCCACAAGACCTTCAACGCTTCAACTCCATACGTTGGAACCTTGAAGAACAAGGGTGCTCAGTTCATCGTCAACAAGTCAATCTCGGCTTCGTTGAAGAAGGCGCTTAACAAGGAAGCTGCTGGCATCAAGGCCGGCACCGTCTCGGTTAACCCAATGGACTACCCAGCTTCAACGAACTAAGTAACTAGTTCTGCACTAGCCCCGGGCCCAATGGGCCCGGGGCTTTTTGCTGACTACAATGCTTTTTATGCGGTTAGAGCTCAAGGGGATCACCAAACGATTTGGATCCTTCACCGCTAACGACGCCATCGACCTAGTCGTTGAGCCCGGCGAAATTCATTGTCTTCTCGGAGAGAACGGCGCTGGAAAATCCACGCTGATGAATGTCCTCTTCGGTCTCTACAGTGCCGACGGAGGAGAAATTCTCGTCAATGGAGAGCCCGTTCACTTCGCCACTTCGGGTGATGCGGTTCGTAAAGGTATCGGAATGGTCCACCAGCACTTCATGCTGGTCCCCGTCTTTACCGTGGCCGAAAACGTCATGCTCGGGTTTGAGCCCACTAAGTCGTTTAATCGAATTGACTACGAGACTGCTTCAGCCAAGATTCGTAAATTCTCGGAGGAATTTGGCCTCGAAGTAAATCCCGACGCGGTGGTCGAAGACTTGCCGGTTGGTATTCAACAGCGCGTTGAGATTCTTAAGGCGCTCTCCCAAGAAGCTGAGCTACTTATTCTCGATGAGCCAACGGCGGTCCTCACCCCACAGGAAATTGAGTCTCTGATCAAAATCATGAAGGGCTTGGCTGCCTCTGGAAAGTCAATTCTCTTTATTTCGCACAAGCTCAAAGAAGTACGAGCCGTTGCTGACAAGATCACCGTGATTCGCCTAGGCAAGGTTGTCGGCACTGGACTACCGACCGATAGCGAAGAAGAGCTCGCCTCGAAGATGGTTGGCCGGTCGGTCAACCTCCAAGTCGAAAAGGGTCCGCACAACCCTGGTGCCCCAGTCCTCGAAGTTAAGGACTTAGTTGTCCGCGACGAGCGAGGTGTGGCAGTGGTGAACAACATCAGTTTCACGGTAAATCGAGGCGAAGTCTTAGCCGTGGCCGGCGTGCAGGGAAATGGCCAATCCGAACTTGTCGAAGCAATTGCCGGTCTTAGAGGTGTGGAATCGGGGAGCATCTCCATTAACGGCATCCGCGTCGACAACGCGACTCCGAGAGAATGCTTGGACGCCGGCTTGGCCCACATTCCCGAAGACCGCCAAAGAGATGGATTAGTCCTCAGTCTTTCGGTAGCGGACAACTTGGTGCTCAACACTCCCCGCGCGCCACAATTCGCCGGACGTGGCTCGCGCAAACTCGCAGCCGTTAAAGAAAACGCCGACAAGCTCGTCAAAGATTTCGACATTCGCACGGAATCGGTCAATGCCCCTGTTGGTTCGCTCTCAGGTGGAAACCAGCAAAAGGTAATCGTCGCTCGGGAGCTTTCGCGCAACGTCGATGTCTTGATTGCCGCTCAGCCGACCCGAGGTCTAGACGTGGGTTCGATTGAGTACGTCCACAAGCAATTCATTCGTGAGCGTGACAACAATAAGGCGGTCTTACTGGTTTCGTCCGAACTTGATGAGGTCTTTGCACTCGCTGATCGGATAGCCGTTATGTTCCAGGGCACGATTACCGGAATCGTTTCACCTCAATCAACTCGCGAGTCCATTGGCTTGTTAATGGCTGGTATCACGGAGCAGAGCAATGACTGACGCCAAGCCAACCCTCTGGCAGCGCTATTTAAGCGCGAACCCCGTCACAATTAGTTTCCTCGCGATCCTGCTCGGATTTGTAGTCGGCGCATTGGTAATCATTTTCTCCTCTGCTGATGTCATGCACGCTTGGACGCAGATTTTCAATTCACCGGGCGGAATATTCCACGCGCTCAAGGTAAGTCTTGACAATGTCGGCGCCGCCTACCGTGCGATGTTTACCGGTTCTGTCGTTGACCCCACAATTTTCTGGCACGCACTGACAACCGGTCAAGGCTGGAATGCCGCCTTAACTCCACTTTCGGAAACTTTGACCTACGCGGCACCACTCGCCATCATCAGTATTGGTGTCGCCATTTCCTTTGAAACTGGTCTATTTAACATTGGTGCCAACGGACAAGCAATCCTCGGTGGAATTGCCGGTACAGCCTTTGGCTCCATGATCAATCTGCCGATGTACATTCACTTGCCTCTCACATTGCTTTGCGGAGTCGCCGCGGGTGCCTTCTTTGGGCTAATTCCTGGCGTATTGAAAGCGCTCACTGGAGCTCACGAAGTAATCGTTACCTTGATGTTGAACTACGTGGTTGCGTTCTTCTTGTTGTATTCGCTGCTCTCTACTCCGTTGCAGCTCCCGGGCCAAGCCAATGACCTTTCTCGCGTCATCTTGCCTTCGGCGCAACTACCTACCTTCTTTAGTACCGCAACGACCTTGCGAGTCAACTGGGGCATCTTGATTGCGATTGCCGTGGTGGCTTTTGGCTGGTGGTTCCTAAACCGCTCAACCATGGGTTTTGACTTCCGCGTAACTGGCGCGAATCCCAACGCCGCTCGTGCATCAGGAATCAATCCTAAAAAAGTGATCATTTACGTGTTCTTGATTTCTGGTGGATTGGCTGGTCTCGCTGGCGTGGTCCAAGTTGATGGAACAACTCACGCACTTGACGGAGGCTTCCTCATTGGATCTGCCGGAATCGGATTTACCGCGATTACTGTTTCACTGCTCGGCCGTAACAAGCCCATCAACGTCTTCTGGGGAGCAATCTTGTTCTCGGCACTGGGTGTGGGTGGGCGAATCATGCAAGCCGAGACTGGAATTCCTCTCGACCTGGCCACAATTATTCAGTCCGCCGTCGTTCTCTTTGTGGCAACCCCTGTGTTGGTCCAAGAAATCTTCCGACTCCGCGAGGGCAATCTCCATACAATTCAACTGAACACCAAGGGATGGGGCACATGACCACCGTGACCACGCCCACAGAAAACGTTCGCCGCGACACACCAGTGGGAAGAACTCGCGTTATTGGCGGAATCATGATTGCGATGGCGATCTTCATTCTCTGGATTTTTGCCTTCGGCGCCTCGGCCAAGGCGACTTCAATCATCACCTTCAACCCATTAAATACCTCTGGTGGCGCGCCCTGGAGCCTTGGCAATCTCACGCTTCCCTCTCGAATTAGCACCCTGATACTGGGTCTTATCGCTCTTGGCGCAGGTCTAGAGACCATGATTCGAATCCCTGCGCGCCGCGTAATGGCTCGTTTCGGTTTCGTATCAGTTCTCTTCTTGTTGGGGCTCTTTGTTTGGACCGTACGAAGTGGTGGCCCTTCGCCAACCAACTTCATGGACGTTACGGATGTATTGGTGAACGCCTCTGGCATCACCATGGTTCTGATCTACGGGTCGATGGCGGGAATTATGTGTGAACGAGCCGGCGTGGTTAACATCGCCATTGAAGGTCAGTTCCTCGGTGGAGCGTTTGTCGGAGCAATCGTGGCTTCGTCAACTAATTCATTCGTTCTCGCAACTGTGGCTGGTGCAGTCGTCGGCGCGCTTCTCGGTTGGGTCTTGGCGTTCTTCGCCATTCGCTACCGTTCGGACCAAGTAATTGTCGGTGTCGTGCTGGTCACCATGATCGGAAGTTTGACCAACTTCTTGAATCTGACCTTCTTAACTCCCTATCAGCAGTACAACACGGGCGTTACCCCAAGCTCGATTCCCATCCCACTCCTTGACAAGATTCCTGTAGTTGGTCCGTTGCTGTTCAACCAGAACATGTTCTTCTATTTGATGTATCTACTGGTCGGAGCCATGAGCTTCGGTCTCTTCAAAACCAAGTGGGGGCTTCGAGTTCGCGCCGTCGGTGAGCACCCTCAAGCCGCGGCTTCGGTTGGAATTCGCGTTAAGGGCGTTCGCTACTTCAACACAATTTTGGGCGGAGCAATTGGTGGTGTTGGCGGTGTCGCATTCATTGCACTGCACGGACAGTTCAACCCCGGCTTCACTTCAGGTCTTGGTTACATCGCCCTCGCGGCACTGATCTTTGGTCGCTGGCGCCCTTCAGGTGCGGTCGTGGCCTCAATCATCTTCGGGCTCACCTCAATGTTGGCCAGCGGACTCCAGTCCTTTAACGTGCCCGTATCTTCGGAAATTCTTGGTATGTTCCCCTACATCATCACCATCGCCGTCGTCTCGGGCCTCATCGGTCGTGTACGTGCACCGGCTGCGGACGGTATTCCCTATAAGCAGGACTAGATCAACGACCTTTCGCATTAAACCTCTCAGGGGTAGGGTTTAGACGTGAGTACTTCCAACATTCCCTGGCAGGAGTTGCGCGATCACGCCATCCACGCCACCACTCTGTCCTACGCGCCTTACTCGCACGTGACCGTTGGCGCCGCCGCGCTGACCGACAACGGAACACTGGTAACGGGTTCGAACGTCGAAAACGCCAGCTACGGGCTAACACTTTGTGCCGAGTGCTCACTGGTTAGCGACTTGGCCCGACAAGGTGGCGGACGCCTCGTCGCCGTATCCATTGTTGCCGGTGATGGACTTCCCATCGCCCCCTGTGGACGTTGCCGCCAAGTGCTCTTTGAGCACGGCGGGAAAACTCTCCTTGTTGATGACGGATCTGAAAATCCGACTCGTACAATTATCGAATTGCTACCAGACGCCTTCGGGCCGGATGACCTTGACACTCGGAGTAATTCATGAGTTTCAACGCTGTTGAAATCATTGGTGCGAAGCGAGACGGCAAGATTCTTTCCGGCGACGCCATCACCTGGATGTTGAATTCGTACAACGAAGGAGTTGTCGCCGAAGAGCAGATGTCGGCGCTCCTAATGGCCATTTTCTTTAATGGTCTAAATTCCGAAGAGTTAAATGTCTGGACGGATGTGATGATTAACTCCGGTGAGAGGCTCTCACTCTCTGGATTATCTCGCCCAACGGTTGACAAGCACAGTACTGGTGGAGTCGGTGACAAAATTTCGCTGATTCTCGCCCCCTTGGTTGCCGCCTGCGGAGCAGCAGTCCCACAACTCTCTGGTCGTGGCCTCGGTCACACTGGTGGCACCCTCGACAAGCTTGAGGCTATTCCGGGCTGGCGAGCCTTTCTCTCCAACGACGAAGTAAGGGATCAGCTCGAAAGTGTCGGAGCGGTTATCTGCGCGGCTGGACAAGGCATGGCTCCAATTGACCGAAAGTTGTACTCACTCCGTGATGTCACCTCAACTGTTGAGTCGATTCCGCTAATTGCCTCTTCGATTATGTCGAAGAAGATTGCCGAGGGCACCGAAGCGCTAGTTCTTGACGTCAAGGTAGGTCGTGGCGCTTTCATGAAGGACTTTGATCGCGCCAAGAAACTCGCTGAAACCATGGTGAGCATCGGCACGCAGCACGGCGTGAAGACGGTTGCGCAGCTGACCAATATGAATGTCCCCCTTGGTTATGCCGCGGGCAACGCACTTGAAGTCATTGAATCGGTTGACGTGCTCCGCGGAGGCGGACCGCAGGATGTTCGTGATCTCACGGTGGCTTTAGCTGAAATCATGCTCGAACTAGTTGGCCTGAAAGCCAACCCCGCCGAAATGCTCGATAATGGCAAGGCCTATGAGGCCTACCGACAAATGATCGCCGCCCAAGGTGGAGATCCTGATTATGAGTTTCCACGCGCCGCAAAAATTGAGACATACGAGGCTCCCCGGGCAGGCATAGTCAACAAACTTGATGCCCTTGGCGTTGGCGTTGTGGCTTGGCGTCTTGGCGCTGGCCGTGCACGCAAAGAGGATTCGGTGAGCGCCGCGGCTGGGGTGCGAGTCTTGGTTCGTGAGGGCGACAGAGTTGAAAAAGGTCAACCACTGCTTGAATTGCACGCCGATGACGACACCCACATGCAATCCGGTCGAGATGCCCTCGAGGGTTCGTTCATCATCTCCGATGAAGCCCCAGAATCAACTCCACTTTTGATTAAACAAGTTCGAAATTAATTACGTAGTTCACCGCTAGCCTTGGTGAATGGAAGCATCACCAATAACAAGAGAACTCGCAATCTCTGCACCGAAAGTCCTCTTGCATGAGCACCTCGACGGTGGAGTTCGCCCCGCCACCGTTCTCGAGCTGGCCCAAGCCAACGGTTACGGCGGACTTCCCACCTACGATTTGGCCGAGCTCGAAAAAGATTTTGTTGTAGACGCACCCGGCGCAGACCTTGTGCAATACCTCAAGGGATTTGCTCACACCACTGCTGTGATGCAAACCGAAGAAGAACTGAGACGCGTCGCTCGAGAGGGAGTTGTCGACCTAGCCCGAGATGGCGTGGTCTACTCCGAGATCCGTTTCGCCCCAGAACAGCACCTCACCAAGGGGCTGACCATGCACCAAGTAGTCGAAGCAGTTCTTGAAGGTTTCCGAGAAGGCGAGCAACAGTCCAAGTCAGAAGGCCACCCAATCGTCGCCCGGGCCATCCTCTCAGCGATGCGACAGGCGGCCCATTCCAAAGAGGTCGCACAAGTGGCCATTGATTTCCGCGACGCTGGTGTTTGTGCCTTTGACATCGCGGGGCCAGAAGATGGCTTTCCTCCCACCCAGCACCTCGAAGCCTTCGACATGATTCGCCAAGCAAATTTCCACTTGACTATTCATGCTGGAGAAGCATTCGGTCCCCCATCTATTTGGGAAGCCATTCAGATTTGTGGCACGGAGCGACTCGGTCACGGTATTCACATTTTCGATGACATTGAGTTCAAGGATGGCAGTTACCAGCTTGGTCGACTCGCCCAGTACATTCGTGACCGTCGCATTCCTCTGGAAGTATGCCCGACCTCGAACATTCACACCGGAGTAGCTCCATCCATCAAGGAACACCCAATCAACATCCTTCGTCAATTGAATTTCCGAGTAACTGTCAATACCGACAACCGATTGATGAGTGGTATTGCTTTGAGCGACGAGTTCTACAAGTGCTCACAGGCCTTTGGCTGGACTCTGCGCGATATGGAACGACTCACCATCGATGCCATGAAGAGCGCATTCTTCCCCTACCAAGACCGCCTTGACATCATCTGGAATGTGATCAAGCCCGGTTACGCCGCTCTCAGCGTTTAGACACCAAAGAAGACTGACATGTCGGTCTTAATTGCCGAAATAGTCTCTTGGGCTTCGTTTCGTGCAACTTCGCCAACAATCTCAATGTAAACCTTCAGCTTTGGTTCCGTTCCCGACGGCCGCACCACTATTCGACCGGCCGAACCGAGTCCAAGCCACATTCCATTCGTTGGGTTCAACCCGCGGAAACCTAGCGCGAGGTCTGCAACTTCACCTACCGGCAAACCGCCAATCGAGGCGGGCGGCGCACTACGCAGCTGGTCCATCTTCTGGTCCATCTGTGATTTTGAGTCGTCTCCGGTGAATCTGATACTTAATTGGTCTGTCATGTGCAAGCCAAATTCTCCAGCAATTTCTTCTAGGAGTTTGGCTAAATTCTTGCCAGATTCTGCGAGTTGCTGATCTAGTTGGGCCACCGCGAGCGCCGCTGACATTCCGTCCTTGTCACCGACATGACTATCAACTGCGTAACCAAGTGCTTCTTCGTAGCCAAAGAGAAGCTCTTCGTCTCCCCCGGCACGTCCAATCCATTTGAACCCGGTGAGCGTAATGCGGCACTCGACCCCAGCCTTGGCTGCCATCTTGGACAGCAATGTCGACGAGACAATCGTGGTCGCAACTACCCCGTTTATAGATTCTTGAATCGCCCGATACCCGAGTAGCCAACCAATTTCGTCGCCTTTCAGTACTCGCCAATTCGAATCTTCTCGTATGGCAACTCCCAGGCGGTCGGCATCGGGGTCGTTAGCAATGATGAGTCGAGAGCCCACACTGTCGGCATGAGCGATAGAAGCGTTCATGGCGCCAACTTCTTCGGGATTCGGAAAGGCCAGGGATGGGAACTCTGGATCAGGTTCGAATTGTTCCTGGACAATCGATGCTTGGTAGCCGGCCTTCTCGAACAACTTGACCATGTGCTGACCACCAACACCGTGGAACGCGCTGTAGGTGATAGCCGGCCCTTCAAATGACGGAGTGCCAAAACGGCCCGCCATGACCGAGTAGTACGAATCAACGTCCGCTACCGAGACCTCTTGATACAGGCTTGAGCTTCGCTCGCCCAAGTTGATTGGTCCGGCGGCGTCCATGAACGCTTCAACGGTCTTGTCGTGCGGGGGAATAATTTGCGATCCGGTCCAGTCATAGAGCTTGTAGCCATTGTCCTGTTTCGGGTTGTGGCTGGCGGTAATCATGATTCCAGCGGCCGCCTCAAGTCGCCGCACTAGGTATGGAACAAATGGAGTGGGAGATGGAGTTGGTATCTCAAGTACTCGAACCCCTAGGCCGATAAGAGTCCCTACGACTTCCTCATTGAATACTTCAGAGCCATGTCGCGCATCGCGACCCACAATGACGCCCTTAGCGGGGTCAATTCCCTCGTGCGCTAACCAAGCCGCCACCGCCTGCGTTGCTTTGCGTACTGTCAACCGGTTCATGCCAGCCGCACCATTCATCACTGGCCCACGCAATCCAGCAGTACCAAAAGTCAACGGCGCAATGAAGCGCTTTTGGAGTTCCGCGATATTTTGCTCATCAATAAAGCGCTGAATCTCTTTTCGACTGACTTCGTCAGGATCCTCCGCAAGCCATGCTTGCGCCCTCGCAATTAGTTCTTCAATCACAGGACTGGAATTATTTCCTTCAAGAGAGCGCCCAAACTCGCAGCTGCCTTTTGTCCGGCTTCGAGAACTTCTAAGTGGTTTAGACCACCGGGCACAACTCCTGCGGCGAAGTTGGAAATGAGCCCGAGTCCAGTCACCTGAGCCCCTAAGTGGCGAGCGGCAATCGCTTCGAGCACCGTCGACATGCCAACCAGAGAAGCTCCCATAGCGTGGGCCATTTTGATTTCCGCGGGAGTTTCGTAGTGAGGACCTCGAAAGCCAGCGTAAACACCCTCGGGCAACGAATGAACGGCCTGGATGCGAGCCCGAGCATCGGCGTCATACAAATTAGAAAGATCGACAAAACGTGAGCCGTACTCTTCAGGTGGTACTTCCCCCTCCATTGGAGAGGTGCCAGTCAGATTTATGTGATCGCGAATCAGCGAAACGGTACCCGGTCCGTACGCCGGATCAATTCCTCCGCAAGCATTCGTCAAGACGATTTTCTTTGCTCCCGCGGCGACCAGAGTGCGCACGGGGTGCGCTACTTCATGAGCGCTGTGACCCTCGTATAGGTGAACCCGTCCTGCTAAGAGCGCGACCGAGAGGCCCGAAACTTCAACAGCCAAGATTTGCCCTTGGTGACCCGCCACCGTTGGCTTAAAGAAACCCGTCAAGTCACTCGTTGGAACAATCGAAGTCGGCTCACCCAAGGCCACTGCGCCCTCTTTCCAGCCCGAACCAAGGACCACCGCAACATCGAACTTCGCGACACCGGTCTTGCGCTTTAGTTCCGTTGCGGCTTGAATAGCCAGTTCATAGGGGTTCATCATTGACCTTTCGTGTGCCAAACAGTCGAGGTTTCGATAAAAGTTCGCATCCGTCTAACGGCATTCGCTTCATCAAAACCCTCAGATTCGAATACGCGCTTGATGGATCCAGCCGCCGAAGTAATTAATTCGACGCGGGCATTCGCTTCAATATTTCCAATGTCGAAGCCATCAACATCTTCGTGTGCGGCCATTACCGGCGCCAGTTCAGCTGCGTTCCCGGTCAAGATATTGAGCACACCACCTGGGAAGTCTGAGACTGCGCTCATCTCACCGAGCAAAACTGCTGGGATTGGTCGGTCGCCGCTCGCCAGAACCACTACTGAGTTACCCGCAGCGATTGCGCCAAAGGTCACGTCAATCAAACCTTCGAATGAATTAGCGGGATGCGCGATGGCAGCCACGACACCACTAGGAACTGGAACCGAGAAGTTGAAGTATGGGCCCGCAACAGGATTCGCGCCGCCGAATATTTGCGAGATTTTGTCGGTCCATCCCGCATACCAAACCATCCGGTCAATGCCTCGCGAAACGCTCTTACGCGCCTCTTTCGCCTTTACCCCTTCACAGGCTTCGACCACTTCGGCCAACTCGCCATGGCGAGACTCGGCCATTTCTGCCAGTCGGTAAATGACCTGTCCGCGGTTGTAGGCGCTCTGACTCCACCACTTAGCTTGCGCCGCTCGAGCGGCCACTACCGCTTCGCGGAAGTCCTTTCTTGAAGCCTGTGCGACGTTGGCCAAGAACTTGCCTTCGGCATCGAGCACTTCGTAGGTCCGACCCGACTCTGAACGCGGAAAGGCCCCATTAATCAAGAGTTTGTATGTTTTGCGAACTTCTAAGCGGTTCTCAGACATTGAGGTATGCCTCCAATCCCTGTCGGCCACCCTCGCGGCCGAATCCGGATTCGCGCACGCCACCAAACGGGCTGGTGGGGTCGAACTTGTTATAGGTATTGGCCCAGATCACTCCGGCTCGCAATCTTTCAGCAACCCAAAGGGTTCGGCTACCCTTCTCGCTCCACACGCCACACGCTAAGCCGTAGTTCGTGTTGTTCGCTTTTTGCACGGCCTCCTCGGGAGTGCGGAAGGTCAGCATCGAAAGCACCGGTCCGAAAATCTCTTCGCGCGCAATTCGATGACTCTGTGAGACATTCGTAAACACCGTTGGTGGAAACCAGAAGCCCTTTTGGGGCAACACGCAAGTTGAAGTGTGCCGTGTGGCACCCTCATCTTCACCAGTTGATGTCAGTTCAGCGATCCGAGCAAGTTGCTCGGCTGAGTTAATGGCACCGACATCCGTGTTCTTATCTAATGGATTACCTACTCGGAGTTGTTCAACTCGACGTATCAGACGACGAAGTACGTCATCAGCTACGGATTCTTGAACCAACAGCCGAGACCCCGCACAACACACGTGCCCCTGGTTGAAGAAGATGCCATCGATAATTCCCTCAACCACTTCATCGATTGGGGCATCCTCAAAAACAATGTTCGCGCCCTTGCCGCCCAATTCGAGCGTGAGGTGTTTGCCGGAACCGGCGATCCTCTGTTGAATCATTCGCCCAACTCCAGTTGAGCCAGTGAACGCGATCTTGTTTACGTCCGGGTGTTCAACCAACGCCGCTCCCGTCGACCCATCACCGGTGATGATGTTGACAACTCCGTCGGGCAACTCGGCTTGTTGCAGGATTTCGGCCAATAACAAAGCCGTGAGGGGCGTGGTCTCTGCTGGTTTGAGCACACAGGTGTTTCCGGCGGCGAGAGCGGGCGCCAGCTTCCAAGCAGCCATGAGCAGCGGGAAGTTCCAGGGAATGATCTGTCCGGCCACACCTAATGGCTGAGGGTCTGGTCCATAACCGGCGTACGAGAGTTTGTCAGCCCAACCGGCGTAATAGAAGAAGTGGGCCGCCGCCAATGGAACGTCAATATCACGGGTCTCACGGATTGGTTTCCCGTTATCCAAAGTTTCGGTCACGGCGAACTCTCGGGAGCGCTCTTGAATCAATCTGGCGATGCGGAAGAGGTATTTCGCTCGCTCTGGGCCGGTGGTTTTGGACCAGACCTTGTCATACGCACGCTTTGCCGCCTGGACAGCGGCATCGACATCCTTGGAGTCGGCCTGCGCAACCTGTGACAACGTTTCCTCGGTCGCCGGGTTGATGGTTAGGAAGCTCTTGTGTTCTTTCGCGTCAGTGAACTTTCCGTTAATAAAGAGTCCGTACTCATTCTTGATTTTGGCAATAGCCGCCGACTCTGGAGCATCGTCGTACTGCAGGCCGCCGAGTTGTGAATGTAATGATTCCATGTCAGTCTCCGCTAAATCGATCAGGTCGGGCGTAATTGCCAGTTCGTTGCTTGGTGCGTTGCAGTAAGAGGTCGTTCAGGAGCGAAGACGCACCGAATCGGAAGTAGTCGGGACTAAGCCAGGTAGAACCAACGGTCTCATTGACTACTACGAGATACTTCAATGCATCTTTCGTTGTTCGGATTCCGCCAGCCACCTTGACTCCGACAAGCTCACCGTATTCTTCAGCGAAGTCGCGAACAGCCTCGAGCATGACTAGTGCAACCGGCAATGTTGCGTTAACACCGACTTTTCCCGTTGAAGTCTTAATGAAGTCCGCTCCCGCCAACATGGCTAACCAACTGGCACGGCGAACGTTGTCGTAGGTAACCAATTCTCCAGTTTCGAGAATTACTTTGAGGTGCGCTGTACCGCAGGCCTCTTTCACCGCGACGATTTCTTCGTAAACCTTAAAGAGATTTCCCGAGAGAAACGCTCCTCGATCAATCACCATGTCAATCTCGTCAGCACCCGCGTCTACCGCTTCTTTGGTGTCGAGGAGCTTTACCGGAAGCGACGCACGCCCAGAAGGAAAGGCGGTTGAAACGGAAGCCACGTGTACCGGGCTGTTGCCAATAACGGCTCGGGCGTTTGCAACCATATCCGGGTAAACACAAACGGCTGCCACGCTCGGCACCGAGGGGTCATTGGCGTCGGGTTGCAGGGCTTTAATGCACAAGGACGAGACCCGTCCAGCGGTGTCGGCTCCCTCAAGAGTGGTGAGGTCAACCATGGAAATCGCGAGATCGATGGCGCTCTTTTTAGTGTCTTTCTTCAGCGACCGGGTTGAAAGCTTTGCCACACGTGCTTCAGCACCTACCGAATCAACACCCGAAAGTTTCTTGAGTTCAGTTCGTAAACCGGACTCGGTTACGAACGTCGGCAGATTTTTCCGCGCAGGTATCTTGATACCGGAAGAATCTGGCGTTACTAAGCGAAGCGCAGATGGAGTCACGCACCCACGCTACCAATCTCCCTAGGAAATTAACGAGGGAGTGCGAATTTGGGCAGTTCTCCGGCGGCCTGGCGCTCTGCCAATGTTGGAGCCGAAAGGTCTTTGTCGCTCAGTATTGGCTCACCGGAAATTGCCCAATCAATGCCAATTTCTTGGTCCAGAGGCGTAATGCCTAACTCAGCGGTTGGATTAAAGCTCGAAGAAAGTAGATAGGCGACGCCAGCGGACTCGGACTGAACTGAGAATCCGTGGGCGACCCCCGGGGGCAAGACCGCAACAACACCGGACTCGGCACTCAGAGGAATTGTCTCCACTAATCCAAAAGTTGGCGAGCCCTCACGAATATCCACTACGACATCGAGAACTGAGCCGTGAACACAGTTCACAATCTTGGCCTGTCCCTCTGGCGCGAGTGAGTAGTGCAATCCTCGAACGACATTGCGCTTCGACTGTGAAAAATTCGCCTGCTTAATTTCGTATGGTGCGCCAGCCTCTTTGAACAAGTCAGCGCCAAACCATTCACGAAAGAATCCTCGGTCGTCTGGCCAAACGGGCGCCTCCAGAACAAAGAGCCCCTCAATCGAAAGAGGTTTAAGCGGCATTATTTGTTCACCACGAGTGGTCGCCACCATGCTTCATTGTCGTGGTACCACTGAACGGTAGCGGCGAGGCCCTCCTCGAAGGACACCTGTGGTGAGTAGCCCAACTCATTGTGAACTTTCTTCCAGTCCACGCAGTAGCGACGGTCGTGACCCAAGCGGTCAGCCACTCGCTCGACTCGAGATTCATCTGCCCCACAGAGTTCCAAGATGCGCTTGGTAATTTCAACGTTGGTTAACTCGGTGCCCCCACCAATGTTGTAAATCTCCCCCGAACGACCGCGTTCGAGAACTGCCAAAATTCCGCGACAGTGATCATCGACATGCAGCCAGTCGCGCACATTAAGGCCATCACCATAGAGTGGCAAGTTCTTACCGTCTTGCAGATTCGTTACGAAAAGCGGGATTAGTTTTTCCGGGAACTGGCGAGGCCCGTAGTTGTTGGAACAGCGAGTCACCATGATGTTCATGCCAAAGGTGTGTTGGTAGGCCAACGCCGCTAGGTCCGAGGCCGCCTTTGACGCCGAATAGGGAGAAGAGGGGTTCAAAATGTGTTCTTCGGGCCAGGCTCCTTCGGAGATTGACCCGTAGACCTCGTCAGTCGAGACATGGACGAAGCGCTCCACCTGGCCACGCCGTGCACTTTCGAGCAGTTGCTGGGTTCCAAGAACATTTGTTTCGAAAAAGGCTCGAGCAGATTCAATTGACCGGTCCACGTGACTCTCGGCGGCGAAGTGGACCACCGCGTGGGCGCCATTCAGAAGTTCGTCGGTGACCGACTGATCATTAATTGACGCATGAACGAAACGAACGCGTGGGTTAGTTAAGACCGATTCCATGTTTTCGCGCCGACCGGAATAGGTGAGCGCATCGAGAATGACAATGTCGTCGTACCCAAGTTCGCTGGCGCGCTCGAGCAGCATTTCACTGAATCGCGAGCCAATAAATCCAGCGGCTCCGGTAATTACGATACGCATCGAGAGATTTCCGCCTTTTTGAACAAGCAAGTAGTCACCTATACTAATTCGGTGAAGGGAATCATTCTCGCCGGTGGTAGCGGTACACGTTTGTACCCAATTACCCGTGCTGTGTCGAAACAGCTATTGCCCCTGTACGACAAGCCAATGATTTACTACCCGCTGAGCACATTGATGCTCGCGGGAATCCGAGAAATTCTCTTAATCACCACCCCACACGACCAGGCCGCTTTCCAGCGCCTCCTTGGAGACGGATCACAGTTTGGTATCCAAATTGAGTACGTCATTCAACACGAGCCCAACGGACTCGCCCAAGCACTAATTCTGGGCGAAGAATTCCTCGGTGGTCAGAAGTGCGCACTGATTTTGGGTGACAACTTGTTCTACGGACCAGGACTTGGTACCCACTTGCACGAACACGCCAATCTCGAAGGTGCCCTCATCTTCGCGTACCAAGTAGCCGATCCCGAACGCTACGGCGTCGTTGAATTCGATGAGTCTGGCAAGGTCCTCTCCATTGAAGAGAAGCCGAAGCAACCCAAATCCAATTTTGTTGTCCCTGGCATGTACTTCTATGACGAAGACGCTTCGGCAATTGCACGATCGCTACAGCCCAGTGCTCGAGGCGAGCTCGAAATCACCGACCTAAACAAGGTGTACTTAGAACGAGGTTCGCTGCGCGTCGAGGTGCTCCCTCGAACCACCACCTGGCTCGACACCGGAACTTTCGAATCACTCTACGAAGCGGGCGGACTTATTCGCACCCTGCAGACCAGAACCGGTATGCGCATTGGTGATGCCGAACAAATTGCCACTGATTTTGGTTGGATTTAATACTTCTCGGTAACGAGTTTTGTGTCCTAAAGTTGGACAACCAAGGAGTGTCTATGTCAATCATCACCTTCAATTCACCTCGTCCAGTTCTTGCCGATCGCATTTCGCGAACCGCCGCGGCAAACATTGTTCTCGTGGTAGCGGCGGCTGCGTTTGTCGGCCTCCTCGCGCAAATTTCAATTCCACTCGGCTTCACTCCGGTGCCACTCACCGGTCAGACCTTCGGCATCATGCTCGCGGGTGCCGCACTCGGATGGCGCCGCGCTGCCATGGCCATGTCGCTCTACGTCATTGCTGGTCTGGCTGGACTGCCCTGGTTTGCCGGTGGCGCGAGTGGTTATGTCGGAGCCAACTTTGGCTACCTCATTGGTTTCGTAGTTTCAGCGGGAGTACTCGGCTGGCTCGCCGCTAACGGCAACGACCGCAAGATTCTCGGATCGCTGATTTCGATGGCAATTGCCGATGGGCTCATCTTTGTCTGCGGTGTCAGCTGGTTGGCCCACGACCTTCACGTGTCCCTCGCCATGGCTCTGCACTATGGCTTCTACCCATTCGTTTGGGGCGAAGTCATTAAGGCTGGAATTGCGGGATTCGCACTGCCTGGCTCGTGGCGTCTGGTTGACCGCGCCACCAAGCACTAGCCCCTGACTTAAGGCTAATTTGGCTCTGTGAGCGAGAACACTATTCCTGAGGTCGACGTTTCGGCCGAAAATCCAATTTCTGACAACTGGGTGTGGGTTGGTCCACACCGTCCGCCATCACCTCGAGCTCTCTTTGACTTGATGACGTCCAACTGGGAAGTTAAAGCACCAGACACCACCGTTCACCCAGCGGCTCAGCACAGCGCTGCACGACGCACTGCACTGAGCGCTCTCTTCCCTGACAAGACCTTGGTTATTCCAACCGGAAATCCAAAGGTCCGAGCCAACGACACTGACTACAACTTCCGCGCCGGATCAGACTTTTTCTATCTCACCGGATGCCACGAGCCCGATGCCGTGCTGGTCATGACCCCTTCTGATTCGGGACACAACTCCGTGCTCTACATCGCCGAACGGCGTGATCACCACACTCACGAGTTCTACACCGACGCTCGTTATGGAGAACTATGGGTCGGCCCACGTCGCGGAACGAAAGAAGCGGCTGCCTACTACCAAATTGCTACTGCGGACATTTCCAAATTAAAGACAGATTTGGAGAGCAGCGTCGCCACAGTCTTAACTCTTCGTGGCTATGACGCGAGTGTTGACGCGATTACTGCGGCCAATGAACTCGACTCCAGCCTCGAATCTGCACTCAGCGAGTTGCGGTTGGTCAAGGACGCCTTTGAGGTCACCCAACTGCAGGCGGCAATTGACTTCACCGTCAAGGGATTTGAAGATGTAGTTCGCGCCCTGCCCGTTGCCGTTGGTCGAGGCGAGCGTGTTATTGAAGGAATCTTTAACCTCCGCGCCCGCGTTGAAGGTAATGATGTCGGATACGGCACCATTGCGGCGAGTGGATCCAACGCCACGATTTTGCACTGGATGCGCAATGACGGGACCGTTCGCATGGGCGACCTTCTGCTCTTGGATGCTGGTGTCGAGTGCGACAATCTCTACACCGCTGACGTCACCCGCACTTTGCCCATTAACGGCACCTTCTCACCCGCCCAGCGTCGACTCTACGAAATTGTTTTGCGCGCCCAAGAGGCGGGAATCGCTGCCGTGAAACCGGGAGCTACGTTCCTCGCACCTAACGAGGTCGCCATGCAGGTACTGGCTGAAGGTCTCTACGAGTTGGGGATTTTGAAGGACGAGCCCGAAGTTTCTCTGCGCCGGGACCGACAGAGTTACCGCCGCTACACGCTGCACGGCGTTAGCCACATGCTGGGTCTCGATGTCCACGACTGCGCTCACGCGCGTGACGACCTGTATTACACGGGCGAGCTGAAAGAGGGCTACGTTCTCACCGTAGAACCGGGTATCTACTTCCAGCCCAATGACCTAACGGTTCCCGAGGAATACCGAGGAATTGGAATTCGCATCGAAGACGACATCTTGGTGACCGCTACTGGAGCAAAGAACCTCTCTGCGGGCTTGCCCCGTGATCCAGACGAAATTGAAGCGTGGATCAAAAAGTTGTGGGCCGATGGCGTTCCCGCTCTGGGGCTCTAGTTAAGTTTTGCCTCTTCGATTTCCCCGCGACTAATTCCGAGGAAATATAAAACTGAGTCCAGATACGGGACAGAGAGCGCCGCGTCTGCGTGCTCTTGAACCAATGGTTTGGCGTTAAAGGCAATACCCAGTCCGGCTACGGCCAACATGTCAATGTCATTGGCCCCGTCACCGACCGCCACCGTTTGCTCGAGTGGAACACCAACTTCGAACGCAAAGTTTTCGAGTGCTCGGGCCTTGCCGGGCCTATCGACAATTTCGCCAACCACCCGGCCGGTGAGAACCCCATCGGCGATTTCGAGCTGATTCGCGCGCAAGTGTCGAACACCGATCTGATCAAGCAGGGGTGACAAAATCTGTTCGAACCCACCTGAAACCACAGCCGGCACGTAGCCCAAATGAAGCAGCGTGCGAACCAAGGTTTCGGCTCCCGGGGTAAAGCGAACTTTGGCGCGAACCTCATCGAGGACAGACTCGTCCATGCCCTTCAACAGCGCCACTCGTTCACGCAAAGACTCCGAGAAGTCCAGTTCGCCAGCCATGGCTCGCTCGGTGATTGCTTTCACCGCTTCATCGCATCCACAGGCCTCAGCCAATAGGTCAATAACTTCATCTTGAAGCAACGTCGAGTCAGCATCCATAACAACAAGGTGCTTGGCCCGCCGATGGAGTCCCTCGCGCTGAACCGCAATGTCCAGACCCGCGGCTCGACCGATCGTGCTCATCTCAACACGAAGTTCCTCCGGTCGTGGTGAGCGAATTACTAACTCGTAGCAATCGACCGGGTTTTTGGCGAGGTGAACAATGCGTTCACAAGTTGATCCGGTTCGAGCAATACCGGAAAAAACTTGGTGCAGTTGCTCTGCGGTAACCGTGGTGGCTAACAAAGTCACCAGCGTACGTCCGCCATTCACTTCTGAAGTGTCAGTGACAACCTCGACACTGACGTCGATTCCTTCACCCACGATGTTTCTTTGCAGGAGTGCTTCACGAATCGTCTCAGTGCTCAGAGACGAAGTCGTAGTGATCTCCCCACACAAGATGAGCGCATTTCTGATTGTGATTTGTGCCACGTCGCTCAGTGATGCGTCAGGGGCGAGGGAGGAAAGTGCGGCAAAGAGCTCTGCGCCAACGCCAACGCGGTCGGGGCCAGAAACGGTAACGAGGTAAGTGGTCTCTGGCATGGCTAAATGCTAGGTGAGCCTCAAGAACGTTCTTGGCGGACTAAGGCAACATTTGGGTCGGTACGGGCATCAAATCGCCACAGTGAAGGCAGGGCCAGCGCAACACTGCTGACCGCAGCGCTACAGGCCAAACCACCGAAGGTCAAAGAAAAACGCAAGGAGGCCCATGTGGCCATGGCTCCCGCGCGGAACTGTCCGGCCGTGGGCCCAACCGCATAGGAAATCATCTCAATCCCCGCCATGCGACCACGAACAGAGGTCGGGATCGATTCATTCCACATCGTCATGCGAAATTGCGCGCTAATGGCATCGGCCAAGCCCGCCACAAACAGTCCCAAGAGGACGAGGACTAATGAGTTGGAGTAACCAAAGAGGGCAATACCAAATCCCCAGGTTGCCGCCGCCGCAATCACCCATCTGCCGTAATGGAAGATCTTTTTAGTCCAGCCCGAAGTTGCCGCACCCACGAGAGCTCCAACCGGAATCGCGCAATACAGCAGTGACAGTGTGAAGCGGTAATGGAACCGCTCGGCGACAAAGGGCAACATAACTATCGGGAAGGCTAGGAACATTGCCAAGAGGTCAACGATGTAGGTACCCACAATGTCTGGACGGCTTCTGGCGTAGGCGATGCCTGCGCTAATTGCTTGGCGCTGGGACTCGGTGCTCCCTTTTTCAATAGGTGTCAGAGCGAGTGAGCGCAACAGTAGCAACGACAATGAGAATGTGGTTAGGTTGGCGGCGTAAACACACCAGGGACCAATCGTTACCGCGGCCAACCCACCGATCGCCGGTCCAGCGATGGACGGGATCGTGTATCGCAAGGTAGCGAGTTGCGAGGCGGCCTTTTGTAATTCGTGACGAACGTATCCCTGATTCATGGCTTCAATGCTTGGACGTTGCAGGCTGAAGATGCTGATGGTCAGGAACTCATTTACAAATAACTCCCACGCCTGAGGGTGTGGAACAAGGGCATTAATGAGGAGCGCAGCTGTTGTCAACATCGCGCCAAGTTCGGTGCTGATAACGATCCGGCGACGGTTAAAACGGTCGGCAATGAGCCCGCCGTAGAGGCCAAATACGATTAGCGGGAGCACGCCAACTAGTCCCAGAGCACCCACCTGAAGTGGAGAGTGAGTGAGCTGCTTGAGCTGATACGGAATTGTGACGTAGCTGGCCTGTGAACCCATGGCGCTTACGAATCCCGCTAAATACAGACGTCGGTACTGCTTGGACTCACGAAGCGGAGAAATGTCAATTCCGAGCATTATCTATTCTCGCCTATCCGCCGCCACTCACCTGTCTCTGAGCGCACCTTTATAACCCGAGCGGGAACTCCGGCTATGACGGCGTAGTCAGGGAATTCGCCTCGAACAACTGCACCAGCACCGACAACTGTGTTCCTCCCTAAACGAGTGCCGGGCAAGATCACGACATTCGTGGCGATCCAAGAACCTGCTCCAATTTCAACCGCAGACTCAATTCCAGGTTGCGCCCCTATTGGAATATCAACATCGTGGTACGTGTGGTTCTGATCAGTGATGTACACGTTCGGACCAATAATCACGTCCTCACCAATGCTGATGTCCCAGTGACCCACAATTGAGGTTCCCTGTCCAACCACAGCGCGTGAACCAATTTTGACTGCGGGAGATTCAATCATCTCTTGACTAATAGTGATTCCAACCGAGAGATTCACGTGAGGTCCAATGAGGACCCCCTCTTTAATTGAGATGTGCTCAGTGTTGTACATCACGCCCTGTGGGGCCATGATTGCCGAGCCGTGTCCGAAGGTATAAAACCTTTTGGCTTCCGCATCTTCGTGGCCAATGACAGCGATCTCATTTATATACGCGCGAATTCGACGGACTCGTGCGCCCAACCAATGGCGAAAGCGCAGGCGTAAAGACATCCCTCCACAGTAGGGAATAAACAACAAAGGCCCGGCGCACTGCGCCGGGCCTTTGCGTTGGAAAACTGACTATTCGGCGCTAATCGGTGCGTCGATATCCAGTTCTGATTCCACGGTGGTGCCAACTACGTCAGGCGAGAGCTCCTTAGCCATGTGCTCGCGCACTCGACCATCGATCTCGGCCATCATCGAAGGATTCTCACGAAGGGTGTTCTTGGCGTTTTCACGGCCCTGACCCATCTGCTCGCCCTCGTAGGTGAACCAGGCGCCAGCCTTCTTCACGAAGCCCATCTCTACGGCAACGTCGAGGACTGAACCTTCGCGGCTAATTCCCTCGCCGTACATGATGTCGAATTCAGCTTGCTTGAAAGGTGCAGCGACCTTGTTCTTTACGACCTTTACGCGAGTGCGGTTACCCACAACATCGGTGCCGTCCTTGATTGACTCAATTCGGCGAATGTCCAGACGCACCGAGGAGTAGAACTTCAGCGCGCGTCCACCAGGGGTCACTTCGGGCGAGCCATAAATGACACCAATCTTTTCGCGCAACTGGTTGATGAAGAGGGCGACAGTGTTCGAACGTGAGAGTCCTCCGGTCAACTTGCGAAGTGCCTGGCTCATCAAACGGGCCTGAAGACCAACGTGTGAGTCACCCATGTCGCCTTCGATTTCGGCACGAGGAGTCAGGGCCGCGACTGAGTCGATGACCAGCACGTCAAGTGCACCAGAGCGAATAAGCATGTCGGCAATTTCCAATGCCTGTTCACCGGTGTCGGGCTGGGAGATCAAGAGGTCGTCAACGTTTACACCAATGGCGCGGGCGTAGACCGGGTCCATGGCGTGTTCAGCGTCGATGTAGGCACAGACACCACCGTTACGCTGCGCTTCAGCAACGACGTGCATCGCGAGAGTTGACTTACCGGAAGACTCTGGACCGTAGAGCTCGACGATTCGACCCTTAGGTAGTCCGCCAATTCCCAGAGCCATGTCGAGCGCAAGTGCGCCAGTGGGGATGGCTTCGATGTTGAAGTTCAGGTTCTCGCCCATACGCATAATCGAGCCCTTGCCGAACTGCTTTTCAATCTGGCCTAGGGCCGTTTCGAGGGCTTTTGCCTTGTCCTCTGTTGCCATTGCTGTCTCCTTGTTCTGTATGACGGGACAAGTTAGATGCCCCTTGTCACATCGGTCGCTCTCCGCTGGGAATAAAGGTACTACGAACAAGTGTTCGTATCAGGTATTTCTTTAGAAATCTTGCTCGCTCAGGTTTGATCTTTAAAAGCTTGTTGATTCCCCTAAATGATGGGGAAAATACGGTTAGATACAAATTTCATTGTTTTATACTGCAACTTTTATTTGATAAAATTGTATTTCACTGCAATACTTTTACTGCGCAACTTACGAGATTTCCGAGGTTCTCATGGCACTTTCCGAACGAGTTCAAAGATCACTAGAAGCTCAACGCGCTATCGATGCGCGGCTCGATGAGATGAAGACGGCAAGTGCCTCACTGGCTACTCCCATGGGTGGATGGATTTTCACCATCCGGTCTGCACTCGGCATGTCAATTGGGGACCTGGCCACTCGATTAGCGGTACTTCCTTCAACGGTGAAGAGACTCGAACAAAGTGAGCAATCCGGAACAATTAATTTTGAATCACTCCAAAAGGCTGCTGAAGCTCTTGACTGCGAATTAGTTTACGCACTCGTTCCAAAGACAAGTATTGAGAGGCAACGCCTCGAACGTGCTCGAAAGATTGCAATCGAGAATTTAGACCGGGTCCAAGAAACCATGGGTCTTGAAAATCAGTCTCTTTCAAAATCTGAGATGGAGCAACTTTTAAGTTATGAAGTTCAAGCATTGCTCTCGACTTCCAAATTTTGGAAAACTTCGAGCTAGGTGGTGCAACCAAACTTTGGCCCTGAAGATAGTGACGCCACACCTCTTCTCGATGAAGACTTACTCGGATTAATTCCAAGGACGATTGCGACTCGAGGAGAATTGAATTTTGCTGAAGCTGTAAACATCGCTACTTGCTTACGGCAATATTCAATCAGGCAACTTAATTTATCTGTTGTTTTAGATGACCTCTTTGTCAGAAACCTCCATCGCGACATGTTTGGACAAGTATGGGATTGGGCGGGTAAGTACCGAACAAGAGAAACGACAATTGGGATTGATCCGGTTCGAATTGCGTCAGGAGTACTAAACCTCATGGGGGATGCAAAGGTTTGGCTCGAAAGTCCCAATTCGAGTGACCTTGATGCGGCCATTGCTCAGATACACCATCGACTCGTCGCGATACACCCCTTTCGAAATGGGAATGGGAGGCTCTGCCGTTTTTTTGCGGATCTTCTTCTGGAGTCTGTGAGCAGACCGCCGTTCACCTGGAGTGGAAATTTACCCCTTGGCAGTCAGCAAGCTCGGACCGCTTACATCGCCGCACTCCGAAAAGCTGACGAGGGCGACTATTCAGCTCTCATTAATTTCTTGCGCTCGAAGAATTCTTAAGGTTGTAATACCTGCCGCAAGGCATTGAGCGCGCCGATGGCGGCATAGTTGCGAACCCGCTGCCGGTCCCCGGGCACTCGAAGTTGCACGTGACTGATCGAGTCGCCGATAGCGATGCCGACAAAGACTGTGCCCACGGGCTGACCATCTTGTTCGTCTGGTCCCGCGACCCCGGTGATCGAAATGGCGACGTCGCTCTTGAGTAACTCTCGAACACCTTTGGCCATAGCTTCGGCGGCCTCACCACTCACTACGGGGCCAACTGGAACATGGAGGACATCAAACTTCACTTCACTCGCGTAACTCACAACGCCACCGCGGAACCAATTCGATGCACCCGTTACATTCACGAGTCGTGAGGCAATAAGTCCACCGGTGAGTGACTCCGCTACTGCCAACGTTTGGCCGCGCTCAATGAGAATCTTGGCGATGGCGTGTTCCATTGTTTCGTCATCGATCCCAAAAACAATGTCGCCACACGTTGCCATCAGGATCGCGCGAATGTGACTTTCTTCTTCCGCAATCAGCGCCACAGCGTTGGCCTCATCAGTGCCGCGAGCGGTGATGCGAATCTTGATGCCTTCGATACCCGAAGCGAGAAAGGCCAACGTAATGCGGGAGTTGTTTTCGAGTTCGACAAAGCGATCCGCGAGAACTTCGGCGAGTTTTGATTCAGCCGCGCCCCAAGTGCGAAGTACTCGAGACTTAATAACGGCACGCTCGCCAATGGCCTGCGCTTTAGCGAGGAGGTCAGGCAAAATTGCGCGCTCAAACATCTCTTGCATCTCATAGGGCACACCGGGCACGGCATAGAAGGTGTGCTCCCCCACGGGGCAAATAAGTCCTGGTGCGGTGCCGCGGTTCTGAGGAATCACGGTGGCACCCACGGGAACTTGAGCCTGCAAGAGGTTGTTTTCAGGCATTTCGCGGCCACGGCCGGTAAACATGGCTCGAATCACTTCGACGAGTTCGGGTTGCTCCACGAGTTCCACGCCCATCAATTCAGCCAGTGCTGCTCGAGTGATGTCGTCTTGAGTTGGTCCGAGTCCGCCGCAGGTAATGATCGCGTCACTACGAGACATAGCCACCTTCAAAGCAGCAATGATTCGCTCATGGTTGTCGCCGACGTGCTGGTGGTAGTGCGACGCAATGCCGTTGGCGGCGAGTTGTTCGCCGAGCCACTGGGCGTTGGTATCGGCAATTTGGCCGAGCAACAGCTCGGTCCCAATTGCGACAATCTCAACTCTCACGAGCGAAGATCTTCTTTCCCTCTTGGTAGTACTGCCAACCGGTGTAGAGCGTGAAGGCGGCCGCTACCCAAATGGTGATGTTCGCCACGATGAGGTGGTGACCAAAGAAGGGCAAGACGCAGAAGGCAATCGCCCAGTCTTGGATAAAGGTCTTCCACTTGGCGATCTTGCTCGCGGGAATGGAAACACCCCTGCGAGCGGCACGTGAGCGGTGCACGCTCATCCAGATCTCGCGCAAGGTGATAATGATTGACGGCACAATGAAGCCATTGACGTGTACATAGATCAAGGCGTACAGGCCACCCAGGACCAAAATTTTGTCGGCCAGTGGGTCAAGGTACGCACCAGCGGTGGTGGTGCCGTGGCGGCGAGCCACGATGCCGTCGAAGTAGTCCGAGGCGGCCGCGAGAAAGCCCACCACGCAGGTCAGCCAGTACACGCGGTGGTGAATAATCATGAAGATAAAGAGGGGTGAGACGAGTAAGCGAAATGCGGTCAGCAGGTTCGCGGGAGTGGCCAGTGCGGTGGGTCCGTAGGTGCGTTCGGTGCTCATGCCAGTACTGCCTCCAAGTCGGTGCCGTGGCTGGCGGTAATTAGCCCCTCAACCACACTTCCCACGTTAAGGGAACTATCAACCATAACGATGCCATCAATTTCTGGGCATTCTCCCGTGGACCGGGCTACGCCTGGTGCATCAACGAGCAACTTCAGGGTCGAGCCCACGAGGGCGTCGCGCTTTCTGGCGGTAATGCGGTCCTGAATTTCACTGACTTCGCGTAATCGCTCGAGCGCCAACTCGTGGGGAACTTGGTCCGCGAGGTCGTGAGCGTGAGTGCCCTCTTCGGCGCTGTAGGTAAAGAACCCGGCCCAGTCCAGTTGCGCCGCTTCGAGGAAGGAGATGAGGTTTCGCTGGTCCTCTTCGGTTTCACCGGGGTATCCAAGGATGAATGATGAGCGGAAGGTGGCCTTAGGTTCACGAGTACGAATTGCTTCGATGCGCTCTAAGAACCGATCACCATCTCCCCAACGACGCATCGCTCGAAGAAGTGGGCGCGAAGAGTGTTGGAGCGAAAGGTCGAAGTAGGGAACACCCGTTTCCAAAATGGTGTCAATAAGTCCGCTGGTGAGACCCGATGGATAGAGATAGAGAAGGCGAACGCGCTCGGCCATAGAGCTGAGTTCTTTCGTTAATTCAATAAGCGGTTGCGTGCCACCTTCGTCGAGAACCTCAACCGCTTCACCCAACTTGCCACGTCGACGGTCATGTCCCCAGCTAGCCAGGTCCTGGGCGATGAGAACAAGTTCCTTTACGCCACCATCAATAAGGGCACGGGCCTCAGAGACAATCTCTTCACGCGAACGTGAACGTTGATCTCCGCGGAAGGTTGGGATGGCGCAGAAGCCGCAACGTCGGTCACAGCCCTCGGCAATCTTGATGTACGCCCATGGCACCGAGACAGCGGGACGAGGAAGATTTAGTAGGTCAAAGTCTGAGGTCGGCTTTTGGCCCAGTGTGACTTTGGTGGCGCTTGGTGCGGTGAGCGATTCATTAAATCCCGCCACGAGGTCAACCTCGGGAAGGGCGTCTTGTAATTCGTGCCCGTAACGCTCGGCCATGCAGCCAGTGACCACGAGGCGCGCGCCCTTGGTCTTGCGCTCGGCTAAGTCCAGGACCGTCTCGATGGACTCAGTGCGTGCGTCTTCGATGAAGGCGCAGGTATTAGCGACCACGAGGTCAGCCTCTTCAGCGCTCTCTGCCGGTGAATATCCCTGGGTGGCCAGGAGTCCAGCGAGTTTTTCAGAGTCGACGTGATTCTTCGGGCAACCCAGTGTTTCAATCCAGTAGCGCACGACTCTCCTCACGTAACAACACCGAGCGCTGGGCGCTCGGTGTTGATGGCGGAGAGGGAGGGATTTGAACCCTCGGGCCCGATTTCTCAGGCCGCATTCTTAGCAGGAATGTGGTTTAAACCGTACTCACCCACCTCTCCAGGGTTCCCATCCTATTGGTTATTGCCAACCCTCTTCAACGGGGCCGTCCCCAGTTTGGGTACTATTTTGAGCATTCATCTCCTATGAAAGGCTGCCATGCGCACTCTTCGTTTTGCCGTTGCCGGACTCACTACCGCCACCATGCTGACCACCCTCAGCCTGGATGCCACCTCGGCCGTGGCCGCCACCACCGTCGCGAGTTGCCAGAGCCAGATCGCCAGTTTGGAAAAGACCAGCGGCAGCTTGACTATCGCAACCGACAATCCTGGATACACCCCCTGGTTCGTGAACAACAAGCCCACCAACGGCAAGGGTTACGAGTCGGCCGTGGGATACGCCATCGCTAAGACCCTGGGCGTAGCGAAGAAGAACGTTAAGTGGGTTACCGAAGCATTCGACAACTCCTACGCACCAGGTGCGAAGAACTTTGACTTCGACCTCAACGAGATTTCCTACACCGCCGACCGCGCCAAGGCCGTAGACCTTTCGGTCAGCTACTACGACGTGCAGCAGTCAATTGTTGCGTTGAAGGGTAGCGCCATCACCAAGAAGCACACCCCCGCTGAACTCAAGACCTACAAGTACGGTGACCAAATCGGCACTACCGGTTTGGCGTTCATTAACAACCAGATCATGCCCACCACTCCTGCGCGCGTGTACTCAACCTTGGACGCTGCAGTGGCTGCCTTGCAGAGCCACCAAATCGACGCAATTGTTATTGACACTCCATCAGGTCAGTACATGGCCTCGGCGCAGATTGTGAACAAGAAGGGCAAGTCACTGGCCACTCAGGTTGGTCAGTTCCCTAGCACCGGTGAGCACTACAGCGCACTGTTGCAAAAGGGCTCGAAGTTGACCGCTTGCGTTAACGCAGCTATCGCCCAGTTGAACTCAAACGGAACTATTGCCAAGCTGCAGAAGAAGTGGCTGAACATCTACACCTCAGTTCCTAAGATCAAGCCCTAATCGTGTCGCAATCAGCCGACGCAGGTTCGTCGGAAATCCCGAATCTTCTCCTTCCCCCGCGACGTCGGTGGTTGAGTGGTCGACGGGCCATCATTGCTAGCTCGCTCTCGAGTGTTTTGCTCTTGGGTGGAATCATCGCCGTCCTCTACTTGGCTCCGGGTGGCGCCATGGTTCGCGGCGCCTTCTTCGACCCCCATTCGATGTGGCAAGCGTTTGTTGGCGACCCCAATAAAGGACTTTCTTCAGTGGGCAAGGGACTCCTCACCAACGCTTGGATGTTCGTTGCGGCCGAAGCTTTGGTGCTGTTCTTTGGGCTTTTGCTCGCTTGGGTCCGACTCAGCCACTCGCCGGTCCTCTTCCCCTTTCGGGTTTTATCGACGATGTACACCGACGTCTTTCGCGGAGTCCCGATCTTGCTCGTCATTTTTGTCGTGGGATTTGGCGTGCCCGCCCTCCAGTTAGGAGCGGTATCGAACCAGTCACCCGCGGTTTACGGGGTGGCGGCGCTCACGATTACCTACAGCGCGTACGTCGCTGAGGTCTTTCGCGCTGGAATTTACTCGGTCCCCCAAGGACAACTCTTGGCTGCTCGATCACTGGGACTCGCCCACTCGACAACTATGCGTCGAGTTATTTTGCCTCAGGCCATTCGCACCGTAATTCCCCCGCTGCTGAATGACTTCATCTCACTGCAGAAAGACACCGCCCTGGTTTCGACCTTGGGAGCGATTGAAGCAACGCGCGCGGCTCAGATTTACGCTTCGACGGAATTTAATTTCTCCAGCTACACCGTGGCTTCACTCTTGTTCTTGGCCCTCACGATTCCACTCACGCGCTTCACCGACCGCCTTATTGCCAAGGACCGAAACAAGCGATTGGCGAGCGCATGAGCGACGTCGTCCTTTCAATCAAAGACGTCACCAAGCGCTTCGGTGATCGCGAAGTACTTAAGGGCGTTTCGCTCGATCTCCACTCCCACGAAGTGGTCGCGCTCATTGGTCATTCGGGTTCGGGTAAGTCAACTCTGTTGCGCTGTGCCAATTTGCTCGAACCGGTTAGCTCAGGCGAGATCTCTCTGTTTGGGCAAATCTTGCAAAACCCCAACATTGATGACGACGCAGTTCGTCGCCACATCGGAATGGTCTTTCAGTCCTTTAATCTCTTTCCCCACTTGAGTGTGCTCGACAACGTCATGCTCGGCCCCGTTCATTCACTAAAGGAATCCAAGGACAGCGCTCGAGAGCGCGCCATGGCATTGCTCGAGCGAATCGGCCTCGCGAACCGAGCAGCCGAATTTCCTGATCGACTATCCGGGGGGCAGCAACAGCGTGTGGCTATCGTTCGCTCTCTCGCCATGCAACCGTCACTGTTATTGCTCGATGAGGTCACGAGTGCTCTGGACCCAACTTTGGTTGGTGAAGTTCTCGACCTCTTGAGAGACCTCGCTCGAGGCGGCACGACGATGTTGATTGCCACTCATGAGATGGCCTTTGCTCGAGAAGTTGCGCACCAAATTGTTTTCCTCGACCAAGGCGTCTTGGTTGAAAAGGGGACGCCAGACCAGATATTCACCAACCCGACTCAAGAGGCAACCCGAAAATTCCTTGAGCGCATCTAGTTTTGTCACGTAGCTGTCACAAAATTGACAGTTGTCAAAAATTGTCGATACGATGTATTTTTTAGCGGAGCTGTTGGTCACCGCATTATTGGCGGATCTGGAAACAAGGGCTGGATTGTCAAAGGTGACCACAACCCCTATCCGGACCCCAAGCGTTATAAGACAAGCCAATTACTGGGTGTGGTCGTTCTAGTCATACCAAAACTAGGAAAGTACTTCACTCTGAATGTGGCGGTCTACGGCCTTTTAGGACTTGTTGCCTATTGGCTCTTGAGCGATTTGTTTAGACGTCGAAGTCGGAGGGCCCGATGAAGTCGCGACGAAAAACATCGGATTCAAAGATCGAGAAGGTACGGAATACTTCGGTAACCCGACTCGAAGTGAGCCTTCCAGCGGTGATTGAGCTTCTTCCTGGCTACGAGCTAACGGTCGAAAAACTCGAAGCCGACGAAAGTATTGAACTAGAGATTTGGCAGGAAAGCGCTACGGCCCAACCCCTGCGTCTGGGATTTGTGATTGTGGCGAAAGTGCCCGTGCCAAAAGAAATGGACACGATCACAGACCTCTGGATTTAGCGAGCCATTAACTCGCGCGCAGCCGGAATTCTGGCAGGTCCACCAAGAGGTCAAAGAGTTCTTGGTCGCGCTCGTGAGTCAGGTGACCGCGCACCTGTTCGAGAGGCAGCCAGACGAGTTCATCAACTTCTTCATTTGGCGCAAACTCACCTTTATTCACTGCCATTAAGTAATAGGCAACAATCTTCGGCTTGCCCTTGCGGTGAATGTAGTTCGTAGTTCCAATGAATCGCTCGATGTGGCAGTGCATGCCAATCTCTTCGAGGACTTCGCGAATGGCGGCCTGTTCGAATGTTTCGCCCGGGTCGAGCTTGCCCTTGGGAAAGGTCCAGTCACCGCGAGCCTCACGGTAGATA
>Ga0208382_1000046_pt1 | contig 39968 bp, 40 predicted proteins | sample CryBogCBE28Sep08_FD_184582 | JGI IMG/M metagenome (GOLD analysis project Ga0208382, IMG submission 184582) | Freshwater microbial communities from Crystal Bog, Wisconsin, USA - CBE28Sep08 (SPAdes) | ecosystem: Environmental > Aquatic > Freshwater > Lake | place: Crystal Bog, Wisconsin, USA...
TTCAATTTTTTAATCACGCCAAAGTCGTGATTTTGAAAAAAATTTGGAAGATCAGTCTCTTGAATGGTCACGGAGGCAAGATCGAGTTGATCAGGTTGCGCCTGTCCGGGGCTATGATGCATAGCACTGGCAAAAGAAGTGTAGTACAGGAAGGCTACCAGCGAAGACAGAGTAAATCTCAGCATTTGAATCTAATTACTTCAAAGAGATCCGTTAATCAACTTTTTTCCCAGATTTTTTTATTTTAGTGGGATGTGGATTATAATCATTTAAATAAATTTTTTTAAATGATTTTTAGCGTGTGGCAGTCTCAGCATTTTAACTATTAGCATTGTAAAAGAGGGGATGGTAACTTTTTTTGGTGGTGGAAGGATGTGCTTGTATTTCTCAGTCTGGGTTATGGTTCCTAAAAAGCGGTAGCGAGTTTTAAGTTTTTTATAGATTTAATTTGTGTGCTTGGTATGCGCAACAATTAGCCGGTGAAATGGAATTGCGGCCCCTGAAAGAAGGGAAGATCAAAATCAAGGGTGTGCAAAGAGACTAAATTAATTTAACTGACAAAAGAATTGCGGTTTGAGGGATCTGAAAGATGAACTCAAATCTATAGCCTAAGCGACAGTGAACCTGCGTAAGTCCTCGGGTTAAGACTTAAAATTCTTTTCGGAACAAAGTGCCAACTTATCGCTTCGATTTTTCTTGGAAAATGGATTTTAATGCGACGTATTATTAATTTTTAAGCTTTAATTAATGGATATATCGTCGATTCAAATCCCACATGCCTTTCAACCAAGCTATGTAATTATTTGTTTTTAAAATAACCTGAAGTTCTTCTTAAGAAAATGAAGAGGCTGAGATAGCAGAAGTTACGCATATAACTTGAGCGCCAGATCAGAGCTATGCCAGATGAATTCGCATAGCAGCCGATTTTGTGTCATAATTTCCCTGAACAAGGAGGTTATCATCGTGAAAGGCTCAGAAAAAACAACTTTAATGATTCATTTATCCAGGTTAGAAGATCCCCGAACTGGCCATAACACTACGCATAAATTTATTGAGGTCGTTTTTATCGCGGTATGCGCGGTGATCAATGGGTGTGAATCCTGGATCGAGATAGAAGATTTTGGTCAATCTAGGCAGCAATGGTTCAGAGGTTTTTTAAGTCTCAAAGGCGGTATTCCTTCTCATGACACGTTTAGAAGACTTCTTTGTATTTTAGATTTTGAGAGCTTTCAAAGGGTTTTTGTTGACTGGACTCAGGAAGTGAAAGAAAGTCTGGGTATCGAAAAAGCTGAGATTTGTGTGGATGGAAATACCCTTCGTAGAAGCTTCAATCGATCAAAATCAATTCAAGCGCTTCATATGGTGCGCGCTTGGTCAGCGAGTGCGTCGATGAATTTAGCTCAAGTGCCTACACAGGAGAACTCCAATGAGATGATTCCTGGACTATTAGATCTGCTCGACTTACGCGGCTGTTTGGTGAGTATCGACGCAATGTCAGATGGCCATTGATCAAAAGATGATCAAAAAAGCGAGTACACCGAAAAAAAAGAAAATTTCCGCGTTCGAGATGCTTCCGGGTTCTTTATCTAGAAAAGAGGGACTTTTTTTTCTGTAAGAAATCATACGCCGATCAGGATCCTATCTGAGAGAAAGATCCGATCCACTGAAGAGATCTCAGATGCGCTATTATATCTCCAGCACAAAAAAATCAGCCAAAGAATTTAACTCCTCGTTGGCACGTTGAAAATAAGTGATGGGAGTTTAGATGTGAAAATGAGGATGGCGACAAAAATGGGCTTAAAAATTGGTAAAAACTCTTCTCTTCTCAGTCAAATGGCTTTGATCTTTTAAAAAAAGAACCCCTAAAAGCATCAGAAGAAAGCAAAAGATGGCTGCAGCTACTTGATGAAGATTTTGTTTGCTGATCCGCTAATATGCGTAATCTGTGGGATAGAGGCCCTTCAGGAAGTCCTCTTTAATTTCGTTCCATCGTTGAGTAGGTCTACATACTTTGCTTTGACGGGCTTCCTCTGCCTCGGGTCTTAAATCCGGATCTCTGAGCATTGGCTTGTTTTTCCTGCACCCCCGAGAAAATTCACTTTTTTTTGAGAATAAGCAAGACACTTCAGCTAACACCTTGTCTTTTCTTAAGATTTCAGGTTCGAGTTGTCTCGTTCTTCATCTTTTAAATTGGCAGTACACTCCAAGGCCTTGATGAGTCTGAACACTGAAGTTTCAAGTTTTTTCCTATTTTTAAATTAAAATAGTTATAAAAAATGCAAACTTGAGTACTAGGCAAGGTCGGAGGATGCAGTCACCTGCTTGAGTGGAAGGCTCAAGTAGCTGCTCAAGGCTTGCAAAAACAGTTCAAGAATAGCAATTCTGCCGCTTTGGGCCTAGCGAACAAGTGCCTCGGGGTTTCTAGTTCTGGAAAGGCCCCTTCTTGAAGTTTCCTAAAGCTTATGGGAGGGGGGCTGTTTTCTATCTGAAAAAAGAATGGAAGACTTGATTTTTTTCCTGAAAAGTTTTCTTGTCACAAAGAGGGACTGGTGAAAGTTTTTTCTAGGTTCTGTTAGGCATGTCTTTGAGTGCTTCTCGGATCCCATGAGAGATCTGGATGGCTTCTGATTCCTCCAGTGAAGCGCTATTCCATGAAAAATTCAACCCTTGCGTGCTTTCATACTTAGGAATGATATGAAAATGGACCTGTGCAATCGCCTGATGTGCTAAGGCTCCGTTGTTTTGCAAGACATGGTAGTTTTGTGCTCCGGTGCTCTTGAGAATTGCCCGGCAAAGGCTTGGTAAGATCCTTCCCAGTTCCGCTGAAGCGGCTTCCGAAAGCTGATCGAGTGTCACGGCTTTTTCTTTTGGTATCAGAAGGGTATGTCCCTTGGTTAAGGGGTAAAGGTCTAAGATGGCGATACAAAAACGATCTTCGTAAATTTTGTGTGCAGGAAGTTTTCCCTCAATGATTTGACTAAAAATGCTCATGGGGGATTATCCTTCAGAAGATTTGGTGGCTTTTGCAAGTTTTTTTTGTTTTTTTTCGGCCATGATCTGATGGATGATGGCCAAAGCCTCATGTCTTAAGTCGTTTTCATAGATAAATCGGTAAAAATTCTCCATATCCGGATGGTGCCTGAAATTCTTGAAAGAACTCGACATTTCTGTCGTTCCACCGGAAGCAGCAGCAATCGCTGCAGCATTGCTGCTTTTGGATGTGGTTTCCGACTCTTCTGCTTCTTCTGGTTCTTCGTTTTTTTCTGAATCTTTTGGATTTCCATCCTCTTGATTTTCTTGTTGAAGTGATTCTTTTTTAGTTTTGTTTTCAGATTTTTGGGGCATGCCAATTCTCCTTGAGTTAATTCACCATGTGACGATTCCGTGCACTTGACCTGAAGGTCTTTTTTACTCGGATTCCCCCTTTGTCGCACCCGTTCGTCTACAGGTGGTCATGTTCTCGTGGGCATCAGCATTTTCCGCGTGCCTCCACCTAAGCACTTGCGGTTCCTTCATAGGCTTTTGACAATCCCGAGAGGGGGGTCCTAGATCGCTTGTTTTCTTAGGCTGGAACGTTCCCCTTGTAATCGGGAGACTGCAAGGCTGAGCCTCTGACTCTTTTTGAGTGATGCCTGTGGCTTGCCTGCCCTCTTTGTGCATCAAGCATATACCGAGAGGTATGACTTGTTCGAGGTTTTCTTGATATTTTCCTGCTTTTTTTGGATCTTGGTTGAGTGGAGAAAAACTCCTTTTGAAGGGTGGTTTAAGCGGCAGTGGATGGCTCGGGGGACGAGTATGCCTAGACACTAGCATTTTTTGCCCCATTTCTCATCTAATTTGACTGCTGTTTTGGCTAAGAAAACGCTGGGCTTGTCATACGCCCGATGGATCGCGACAGGTTGTTCTGGCGGTTTGCCTTTTCCAAACATCTTAGCGTAAATCGTACATGTATTACTCATAGTGTCAATGCAAAAAACTAATACGTGAGCGGTCCTTTCACGCTCACTGAGCCCCTGACTAAAATCACCCAAGCTCCGGGTATTCTGCTTGAGGTCCATGTTCAAGTCTTCCCATCATCCCATAACGGTGCAATTTATTATAGAGGGTTTTGATGGTGATGCCTAAACTTTCAGCAGCTTTTGTTTTGTTGCCCCGGTGGTAAGTGAGTACTTTTAAAATATGTTCTTTTTCTATAGCTTCTAACCGTAAAGAGTTTCCTGCCTCGGTATTTTTAGGACGGTTGGGGATGAGGCGAAGTACTGTTTCGATTTCTTCGTCCTCCGAGAGCAGACTTAAGCGCTGAGCTAAATTTTGTAATTCTCGAATATTTCCAGGAAAGTGGTAATTTTCTAGTATCTTAAGTAGGCTAGGGGGGATAGGGCGTGGGTTTGGGGTCGCTTTTTTTAAGAAAAAATCCAATAATTGGGGGATGTCTTCTGCTCTTTCACGCAAAGCAGGAACTTCAAGGGTGATAGTGTTCAATCGGTAAAACAGGTCTTCTCGAAATCGACCTGCTTGTACCTCCTGGTCTAAGTGACGGTGGGTTGCACTGATCACGCGTACATCTACTTTCTGAGGGATGAAGCTTCCTATACGGCAGATTTCTTTTTCTTGTAAAAATCGTAGCAGTTTTACTTGAAGGCTCAGTGGCATTTCGCCAATCTCATCTAAAAATAGGGTTCCCTGATGGGCTGATTCACAAAGCCCTATTTTTTGTGCATAAGCACCGGTGAAAGCCCCTTTTTCATGACCAAAAAGCTCTGATTCTAAGAGATTTTCTTGCAAAGCCCCACAATTCACGCTTACCCAAGGATGACCCATGCGGTTACTCTGAGCGTGCAATCTTTGTGCTAGGAGCTCCTTTCCTGTTCCCGTTTCACCTTGAATTAAAACACTTGTATTTGTCGGCGCAACCTTCTCAACAAGTGCTAGCAGATTTTGCATACAGCGAGCACTACTCAGCATCATCGTTAAATGTAGCCAGACTTGTCTTCCATTAAAATGGCGTCCATGGCAAAAATTAATCCTTCTGCTTTATTTTTCGCGCGTCCAGGAGCACAAGCTCGAGAAACTTTTCCTGGGGGGATTTCATGATGGGCCTCCCAAGCAAGTTGACTGAGTTTTTCAAAACCATAAGTCGCTCCCCCTGAGGCTACTTGTGAGCATTCAGATCGAAGCAATTCCCAGTTTCTTTCTACTAAAAGCCTACGCATTTTTTTGATTTTTTGATTTAAATGCCCCAGGTACTGCTTGCGAAGCTTCTGATCGATTTCTCGATAGGTCTTAGGCAGGGTAGGGCAGCTTGCTATCTCTTCCATCTTTTACCTCATGCTGAAAAAAAGTATTATGCTACATTTCTCATTTTTTAAAAATTATTGCCATATTTTTTTTATTCTGTGAAAAAGGACCATTTTGGAGACACACAATTTCCTAGTCCGTAGGTAATGCGCCTGACAAAGGTTCCGTTTTTATCCATAATATAGATGTTTTTGTGTCCCGAGCGGTTAGAGCTGAAGGCGATTAAATTGCCGTCCGGACTGAAAACGGGGTCTTCATTATTTCCCTGATTTTTGGTGAGTCTTTCTATCTGCGTCCCCTCAGCATCCATCGTAAAAATGTCAAAATGATTATCGCTCCAACCCGAAAAAACAATTTGGTTGCGTTGTGGAGACCAGCAGGGAGTTGCATTGTACTTGCCTGCAAAAGTGAGTCGCTGGACCTTCTTGCCGTCGGAAGAGGTCGAGAAAATCATCGAAGCTCCTGTCCTAGAAGAAACAAAGGCAAGCTTACTTCCATCAGGACTCCAGGAAGGATCAACATCTACTCCCAATGATCGGGTGAGTCGTACTACATGGCGCGTAAAAAGATCCAATAAAAAAATCTCAGGATTCCCTAAGTAGCTTAAAGTTAATGCCATTTGCTTTCCATCGGGAGCGTAAGCTGCTCCACTATTGATTCCCTTTCTAGCGGAAAGAACACGTTGGGTGTTATTTTTCAGGTCAAACTCATAAAGATCAATGTTTTTAATATTACCTGCATGGCGGGTAAAAACAGAGTAAGCAATGCGCTTGTTGTCTCGACTCCAAGCGGGAGCAAAGGCCACAGAGCGGTGATGGGTGATTTGCTTGACGTCTGTCCCATCAAAATTCATCATGTAAATCTCTTTTTTCCCTGTCCGATCACAAGACATAGCAATTCTCGTTCGAAAAATTCCTGGAAGACCCATGATTGATCGCATGATCTGATCAGAAAAAAGATGACTCAAATTCTTGAGTTGAGTATAATTTCCATAATATTTTTTGGCAAGAACTTCATGTTTCGTAGCTATCTCATAGATATGTGCTTCAAACATAAAATTGTTTTGCAGATCCAAGCTCAGCGAAGATTGGATCAAAAAATCAGTGTCCAGGGCTTTCCAGGACGAAAAATCTAGGATTTCTTTAGTTTGCGTATTTTTTTTAGGCTCTCGTGGCAGGTCAGGCAGTAAGCGAAATCCTGGTACCCATCGCAGGTTGTTACGAATAGACCCCTCTAAGCTTTTTGCTTCCCGAGTATGAGCTTCTTGGGATCGGATGCTCGTGAAAGCCACCGAGACTTTTTTTTCTTGGGCCTTCCCTACAGCAAGGTAAGTCTTTGCATGGGCAACTGAAAAAAAAGACATTAAAAAAATGGCAAAGGTGACTTTAGTCATGAGTACTCAAAAGCAGTGAGATGCTACCATCGGCTCCGCTTCAAAGCAAATGCTAGCTTACAGTGGAAATCCTAGCAAGATTCCTTCATGAAGCAGGGAGTCTACAAGCTGCTCCGGTGGAATCGGAAAAGGAGCGCTTTGTCGTATCGTTTTACGAATGGCCTCATCAAAGCTCAAATTGCCTGAATCCTGAATAAATTCAAGACTTACCAGCTGGCCTCTCGCATCTAAGGTAATCTGGACCTGGGCAGCAAGGTTTTCTCGTGCTATCCACGGGGGGAGGATCCAGTGAGATCGAATGCGTTGGATGAGTGCATCGTTATACCGAGATTTTTCATCTTCAGTCACTTGGCCTTTCGTGCTTGATCCTGTCGATAGCTGATTGCCTGCGAATTTCTCCTCCTGAAGGGATTCTAAGTGCTCCAGTGATTGTATACGGTCTAATGCTCTTTGATTGCGCTTTCGTAGGGTTTGTGTTGTCGGAGATGAAAAACCCGCATCTTTTAATGAAAGTTTTTTTGTTTCAGTAATAATTTTTTCAATTTTTTGATTGAAGTTGGCATTCTTTACGTCTTTCTTTAAAAGATCAGGCAACCCCACTAAATCCACTTTCATGCTTGGAAGGTAGGGTTTTCTCAGGGGAGCGGACCATAGGGGAATGAGGATGAGAAGTAAGCCCGCTAAATGCAGTAAACTTGAGTATTTTAATTCTGCATAAAAATCTCTTTTCATTGCTTTTTCAGTGGGATCGTTCTGTCTCTGTTAAAAGCCCCACTTTTTGAATACCCGCTTGTTTGACGTCAGCGATGATCTTGGCAACTCTTCCGTAAGCAACGCTTTGATCTGCTTGAATAATCACTTCTGTTTGAGGTTGTTTTTTAAAAATTTCTTGAAAATGCTTGAGAAGTTGTTCTTTGGCAATAGTTTGTTTTGCAATAAAAATCCTTTGGTTTCGGTCTACGGTGACGATGAGTTGATTTGCTGATTCTTCTAGGGCCGGAGCGTTTGCTTGAGGTAAATAGACGGTAATTCCCTGCTGCATCATAGGAGCAGAAATCATAAAAATGATGAGTAAAACGAGCATGACATCCACTAAAGGAGTTACATTCATTTCAGAAAGAGCGGTAGGAACGGACTTTTCAGAAAGTTTGAAGCTCATGAATGCTCCTTCTGGCAGTGCTGAAATACATTGCGTTCAATGATATTTGTAAAATCATGAGAAAAGATCTCAAGTTCTACGGCAAGTTTTTTTACTTTCCCTACGAAATAATTGTAAGCACCTGCTGCAGGAAGTGCAACGGCAATACCCATGGCAGTAGTGATCAATGCTTCTGATATACCAGGGGCAACGACAGAAAGCTGAGCTGCGCCTGAGGATCCGATGCTTTGAAAGGAGTTCATGATCCCCCAGACGGTGCCAAAAAGGCCTAAAAAAGGAGCGGTACTGGCTATGGTTGCTAAAAAACCTAAATGGTGCTCAAAAGAGGCGATTTGTTGACTTGAGGAGCGTAGCAGGGAGCGATGGATATTGCCCATCTTGTCAGGGGTTAAAGGTGCTGTTTTCATCGAGGAAAGTTGTCGAAGTTCTTTGACTGTAAATTGAAAAACGATGGCAAGGGGGGCGTGAGGAAAGTCTTTGGCTTTGGTGTACAGGCTGTCAATATCTCGGCCCGTCCAAAAAGCTTCTAAAAATTCTCGGTTTTGATGCTCTGCAATTCGAAACCACTTTCGATGAGAAAGGATGATCGTCCAGCAGGTGATAGAGGCGAGTAAAAGCAGAAGCAATACCATTTTTGCCACTAAGCCTGCTTGTAAAATTAAGTTAATTGCTCCCGTGGAATGAGTCATGGTCTGTCCCTTCTTTTTTAACGTTGTTTTTCAGTGGAATGAAACTCTTTACAATATCAAAGACTATAAGTACTTGAAATAACCAACCGGACAAAGGCCCTTCACTTGCTCCAATGCATTTGCGAATCCAAGGTGTGAGAGTATCCCAAGGGGCTACTTGGAGGAAAAACAACCCTGAGCATTCATTGCCCAAAATGGGAAGGCTGCAAAGGGGGTGAAAAACCACGAGAATCCCTGTTAGAAATCCAGATGCCTTTAAGGTGTGGATCTGGGACCTCAAAAATAAAGCAATCGCGATGCAGAAAAGGCTGATGCCTTGTGAGATACCTAGGTCAAACTGTAGGTACTTGATACCACAGTACGCGCTAATGATACAGCTTGCTTGGATCCATGGGGAGGTTTCTTGAGAGAAGCAGGTTTTGAGTTTTTGAAAAAAAAAGTAAGTTTCACAATAACAAAAAACTAAAAGGACAAAGGCACGCGTTAGAATTGCGGCTAAGGCAAGGGGAGCCTCTTCAGGAGTGCTTTCTAATTGAGTGAAAAACTCAAGGTACTGGTACTTATGGCTGAGCAGTAGTCCTGCCACTAATCCCAAAGCTAAAAAGGCTCCTTGAAGCCAGCTGGGTAAAAAGTGCTTTTTGAGCTCTGAAAAGCTCAAGGTTATGTTTTTGTCTGAGGCCCAGGGTCTTAAAAGCGAGATGCCACAAACAAAAGAAAAAGCAGCAAAGACTGCACTGTGAAGCCTGTTTAAGGTATCTGCGATATCTTGTAAATGTGCGCTGCTAGATGCTGTAAAAAAAGTAACGACCGTCAAATTAAAAAGATGAACGATCTTCATCCAAAGTGCGTAAAAAAAAATCCACCCTAAGAAAACTCTCATTTTTATCTTTTAGGAGTTCTTGGAAAGTCTGTCAACTGCATGCCATTTTGCTTATTCCGGGAATGTGTTATTCTCAACCGGTGGGGTGTGATGATCGCTTTGAAGGGGGTGTCTAAATGGTATGTGAACCAGCCTCGGGTGTTAGACCAGGTGAGTTTTGATGTGAAGCAGGGGGGGTTCCTTTATGTTCTGGGGGGAACGGGAGCTGGCAAGTCTTCTTTACTGAGAATCATTGCGACTCAGGAGCCTCCTTCTTCAGGGACTGTCTCCTTGTTTGGTTACGATCTTGCCCGTGTCCAGGTTTCTACTTTGCGTACGATTCGTCGGGCTTTGGGTTTTATTCCTCAAAATGTAGCGCTCATCCCTGATTTAAGTGTTTACGACAATATTGCTCTTTCTGTTTCTTTGGCAGGTCAGAAAGTGCTGGCATCGGTCTCTCAATCTAAAATAAGTGAGTTATTGCATGGTTTAGGGTTAGAAGATCGTCGTTATGCGTTAGCGCGTACTTTATCCGGCGGAGAATCTCAGAGGGTTGCTGTTGCGCGTGCTTTGGCACGTAAACCTGAGCTGATTATTGCAGATGAACCTACCGGCGCTCAGGATCGCCAGTATGTTTGGTCTCTCATGGAGCTTTTGATGAAAGCCCATAAAGCCGGTACTACCATTATTTTGGCCACCCATGATCGTGAAATTGTCAGACGCTTGAGAAAGCAATGTGCGGTGCTGAAGGGGGGGCATGTAACGATTGAGGAGTCAGCATGTTTTTATTGAAATTATCCATGCGTTCCTGGAAAATTGCTCCTTGGAGTCAATTTCTTTCCTCTTTGGTAGTGGGTTTCTTGCTGCTTCTGCTTGGGTTTTTGTTTTTTCTTCAAAAAAGTCTCACCTCGGTGGTTTCGCGGTTGGAGCGTCAGCAGGTTCTCTTTGTTTATGTAAAAAATACCGTACCTGATCAAAAAACTTTTTTGGTAGAAAAGCTCAAGTCCTTGGTGGGCCCTCATGTTACAGTTCAGTGGATGGGAACCTCTGAGGTTTTGGCATCGCTCAAGGAAACAGAGCTTCGTGAACAATTGCAGGCTTTGGATACTGAAATACAGCTGATTCCCAGATTTATCGCATTGGGTGGAGTTTTTTCTCGAGCAATTTTAGATCAGATTAAGGCCTTACCAGAAGTGGATTCTGTTGAAAGTCTTAAAGATCGTTCTTCTGCCGCAGGGGCTTTTGTTATGCTCAGATGGATTCTTCGAGTTTTACTAGTGGGTATTTTTTGCGTTTTGTCTCTTGGTTTTTTTCAGATTGCTCAAATGAATGCTTCTTTTTATCGAGATTGTTTAGATATTCTTGCTTTTTGGGGTGCAGCTCAAAAAATCCTTTTTGTTCCAGGTGTTTTTAGTAGTTTCTTGGTAGGGCTTCTAGGGGGGCTTTTTGCTTTAGTAGTTTGGTGGGTAGGAAGCTGTTTTGTACTTCAGCACGGTGCTTTTTTCATGCTTAAGGGCATTTTTGTTTTAGAACCTCGTTTGGTTGGGATTTCCTCTGTCTTTCTTTGTTGTTTAGGGGGTTTGATGGGAATGATCGCTGGAGTGCTCAGTAGTTGGACGCAAATACGCAACATGGACTATTTTAAGGTGGTACTATGAAGAAAGCATTCTTTGTATGGATCGCTATACTACCGGTCATTGCATCGGCTAACCTTGAGCTTCCTTCTTTTCAAACCGTGAGGCAGGTCAAGCGCGCTTTACGCAAAATTCACCAGGATTTAAAAATTCAAAATCAAGAAAGACAGTCTGGGATTGAGCGCATAGCCCAATTAGATCAAAAAAGATTAGAATTGCAGAGGCAGGAGTCTTCTTTTCATCTCCAATTGGACACTCAGAAAGGTCTCACGAGTAAGTACCTGAAAGCCATGCAGGTGGGATGGACGCCGTCTCAAACCGAAGCGAAGATTCGAAAGCTTGCTCAAGAAAAGGTCATGACACAGTTAATTCGGGGTTCTTTATCTCAATTAAAAAATGCTCAAAATTCAATTGAAGAAATTCAAAAATTACTTCAAGCCAATTTAGATGAAAAAAAACAAGTCTCTGAGCTCTTAGAAAAAATTGAAGAAAAAAGACATGTGCTTGAGCTCAGTCGTAAGCTTGAATTAGATTTTTTAAAAAAAAGTTGGAACCTCTCCTACCGTTGATTAGGTCAATGACTCAAGCTTGCTCATGCATTTTAAGTTTCTTTTGTGAGTCTTAGGCGAGATCTAAAATTTAGGCAAAGACAGAAAGCTTGCAAGGGGATTGGGGCCATGTTGAGAATTTTAGGTTTCTCAAAAAAACGAAATACGGACAGAAAAATATTCATGGGGTCCTAGTTTTTATCGAATTCTCATCGAGGGCATAGAGGAAGAGTTCGCCATCTTCTTCAATGGTTTTTGAGACTTCTTCATCATTAAGGATCGATACCTGTTCGTTCCGATGTACAGTCCATTTCCCTACATCATTTGTTTTTAAGTAGGTGGTGTATCTGTGATGAGATTCTTGTATTCTTTCTTTTTCGTTCTCGAGGAGTTGGATGAGAATTTTCGAGAGATCTACTTTTTTTTCGAAAACTGCACCAGTGTATCCGGGTCCTTCTTGAAGTGAGCGTATTTTATTATCTAATTTACGTATAATTTTATGCGTATAGATATAATCAGTATTCGTTGTAGTAGTTAGGCATATTAATACTTTATGCACATCTATTGCGTAGCGCATGGTGTTTATGATTTCATTGATTTTTTTATTTTTATGTTTTAAAACAATGTTGTTTGTTTCTTCTGTCGTGTGTGTATTTGTTATTTTACGCCATACTTCAAGTATTTGGGAGTATTCATTATCATTCGTATATTTAGGTCCTATTTCGTCCATTATCCAAGATTTAGGATCATTAGCATCATTGGGATCTTCAGGCTTAGGATTTTGAATAACATTTTTTGAGAAAAATTTGTTTTCTCCGTGTTTATTTAATTCATTAATAAATTCATCTCCATTAGGACCTGAACTTATTGGTTCTTTTGAAATTTTTCCTTGTAGCACTTCTAGTGATTGATTGATCCAATTTTCGGCTCTTCCTTCATAATATTCAAATTTCACACTAAGAGTATTGAATGTTTCATTCAAATCTTTTAGATATGTTTTTAGATCTGTGTATAAAACTTCATCCAGTAGCTTTCTATTTTTTTGACAAGAGACTCCCTGAAGCTTGTAGTTCACAGGGGTTTCATCTTCTTTTTGATTTAAAAAATTGATTTGGATATCTTTCATTGCATTATCGATTTTGATTAGATCCGATTTTTCTTTGGATCTATTGACATGAATAAAAATAAATTTTGGTATTTTTTCTTTTGTAGTTAAGTCATTTTTGATGATGCTAGTTATGTCATCAGAAGAAGATTTTAATTCTATCGAGAGGTAAGCGGTTTTTTTTTCTGTTTTTTGGGTGTGGTTATTTGAAGCATTAGTATCACTTTTCTCTACAATAACAAAGGAAAAAGTATCAAGAAAGTCGAAGTAAATTGATTTTGGACTCTCTTTGGATGTTGACATAAAAATTTCAAGTAGTTCTTTAATAAGACCGCCTTGAGGTTTCTTGGTTCTCGGTATTTCAATATTATTCTGCATGTTTTTAATAATATTATTTAAAGGACCTTTCTTTTTGTTTCTTTCTGTGTATTTCACGTTCCATGCTTCAAGGTCTTTCATAGGAGCAATGAAGCTATCTTTTGTAGATGTTTCAGGCATCATTTGGAATAAATCACCCAGCTCTTTTTTAAAATTTTCTTCGGATGAATTTTGTGCATATTCTTTGAGTTTCACGAGTTCATTGGGGGCTAAAGAATAGGCTTTCCATAAAAGCGTTATTAATGCGTTGATGCAGTTATCATTATCAAATACTTTCAATCCAAACATCGCTTCTAGTTCATTCAAAGGTTGAGGTGAGATTTCTTGAGAGTGGTTTCTTTCGTTGTTCTCATGGATGTTTTCTGGAGTGACGCTGTCACTTGATTGTGTTGAGCAGGCGGACATGAGTATTAAGTAAATCAGAAGTAGTTTTTTGTTGCTGATTTTCTTTATTAAGTTCCAGAATAACATTTTTTTTCTAAAAACTGCATTTTGATTTGGTGCATTTTAGTATGTTTTTTCCAAAGTGTCAATAACTTTTTTTGTTACAGAAATGATTGGATAGAAGAAGGCTAGAGAATCGAGCAATGAGTGGCAAAAAAGATGGAAAGTCTTCAGGTTTTTTTATAACTAGTTGATTTTGAAGGATTGCAAGATTTTTTAAAAAATTAATGATTTCAATAGGTTATAGGATCAGAGAAGGACCTGAAACTTAAGTAAAACCTCGTTGGGAATTCTTCACGGATTTTAGTTAGGGGGTCGTTGTTTTGGAGGTTGGCTTGAGTTTCTATCTAAAAATGGATCTTGGGTTGTCGTTTAAAATATTATAGGTTTACTTGCTCCGAGTGATCAAATATCGAAATCATGCGTTGTTTCCATGTGTAAGGGTTCATCAGGTTGAATGAGGGGCTTGTCCCCTGCATTACTTCATTGCTTCGTGTTCCTAGGGGTCAGTCTCCCTCAGACATAAGGATAGTTCGGTAAAGGCTTATGGAGTTTTTCTCTTGTTATCATGATTCATTTTCTGATTTTTATCGTGATTTGCTTGATGGAGGTACTTCTTTTACGACGCATTATTAGTAAAAGTCTATGTATTATTTTTTCCCAACACTTTAATATAAAAACGATGCTGCCGTCTCTTTTCCAGATCTTAAGAGGGATAGAAATAAGGTCAATTTTTTTTATATATTTTTGTGATGAAAAAGGATTTCCTGTATATTTTTTTTCTAAATAATTCATGCGTAAAAAAGTCCTGCGGTCATTATGAAAAATGGGTTCGCCATTATGATAGTAACCAAAAGTGTAGGCATGAGAGCGAATCTTTAATTGATTGCGGGCTTCTATTTTTTTTATTTTATGCTTTTTACCAAGATCTGCTAATAGATCCGAAGATAAAAAAGGTCGCAATTTTTTTGTTGATGGTAGAAAACTTCTGTGAACCCATGGTTTTTGACCTAATTTTTTTTCATAGTCTCTACTTAGGCCTTGAAAATTTAAAAATACTAAAGGACCATCAGAAGTTATAATACGTTCTTGATTCTTTGAAAGATTTCTTTGAAAAGCATTCCAAGCAGAAAAATGGTAGGCTTTGCTTCGGATAATTCGGATGTGATCAACAAAACTTAAAATGCCTGAAAAAATAATGTCTTTTCCAATCCATTGATTTGATGGATCTATTGTTGATAAACCTGATTTCACTTGTTCTTTCCAGTAGTTCAAGAAATTTTTTATTTGAGGTGAAAAACGTATACAGAAAAAACCGCTATGCAATTGTCCTGCTCTTAGTATATCAGTATAGGTTGGGCAAAATTCATCGTTAGGAATGGATGCAGTAATCATTGGAGTCACGATAGCTTCGTATTTTGGAATCTCATCAAAAATCTCGGAAAGACTAGAAAACACCTCAATATCTGAATCAAAATAAATGACTACATCGAAAGTTTTTAACAGGTACTCTGAGGACCAGGGTTTCAATGCTTGAGTGAATTCTTCGCTATTGTATTGAAAGGCAAGCTGATTTAAATTTTCTATAGCTAATTCACTGAGGGTAACTACTTTGTGTCCGAAGGTATCGCTTTTTAAAATTTCAAGAGAATCTGATTTTTCTGCTAGAAAAATAAAAGTTTGAGCCCAAGAAGCATGCATAAAAACAGAATCTAAAAGGACTTTAGCTTCTTCTAGGTTGCTGTAAGTTGCTATTGAAAAAATGGCGATTTTCATGAGGTTCATCTAGTGATGGTAACGATGCCACATTTGATCAATCGCTTCTAAAATAGATTCTGGAGAGGAAAAATTCTTGCAATAATTGTAACGAAATTTAGGACAAATTGTCGTAGCTTCGCACGGGCAGCACTTTAAATGAGATTGCATAAATTGGTATCCATCAAAAACAGAAGCGTTCGAGTTTTCTGGTCGAGTCAAAGAAAAAAGACAAATGGAAGGATGCTGTAAAATATGGGTTGAAAAGTGGACAGGGAACGAATCCATGCCTACAAAAATAGCATGGGCAAGTATGTCTTTTTCAAGTTTTTCGATATTTTCAAATGCTATTATTGAGCAAGTATAAGAAAAAGATTGATTAGTTAATACGGAAACTCGATAGCCTTTGTTTTCTAAACTTTTTATGAGTTTCTCTTGTAAATGCTTGGGATAAACTTTCAGAGGCCATCCAGCATCCAAATGCAAAAGAACGCTTTTGTTCGTAGTTAGCTTTTGTTGTTTTTTTTCTCTTTTCTCATGGCTTACTATAGAGAAATTTTCGTCTGTTAAAGAAAATTTCCATTGGTCAATCATATGATTTTTTGAGTGACTATGTAGGACAGAATGACGAAACCAATAAAAAATGGCATCGATGGGGATAGAAGGGTATAATACCTTGCGAAAAAAAAATTCCTCTCTTTCGTAATTTTTAAAACTCGGATCAGTGTTCAGTCCTCGTTCTATACTATCTTCTTCGATAACAATCATCTGAAGGTCGGGGGTCATTCTTTGTACGATCGGAACAAATTCTTGGTGCACTAAAATCGTATTAAAAGGATGCGCAATGCCTGTGAAAGCCTTTAAAAAAAACAGGATATCACCCGCGTGGCTAGGCATGACTGCGATACGACAAGCTGGTAATTCTGATTGCTTTTGATAGGCAACTAGTGCGTGCATGGTTGTCAGAGAATAAAGGGGTGGTAGATTTTTTTCGAAAAAATTAAAGGTACTATCAAAAGATGCAATGATGACATTTAATCGAATAGATGTTTTTAGTTCAAAAACCATTCGAAGGTAGGTGAAATCCAGATTTGCTGAAACAACGCAGAGAAAGCGAAGTAAAAAAAGCTTTTGAGCGATTTTTTTTTGAAAAATAGATCGTCCGAAAAAATAGCCTAAAGGAACATCATTCGATGAAGCAATGACTGCCACATCTTCATGATCCAGAGTTTCGACAGCGGTAATTACTTCTAGATATAAATTCGAATTAAACTTGATAAAAGAATTAATAACTAAAAAATTTCCATGGATTTCAAGTTTCAAGGCTCGAGCTAATAAAGATTCTATGTATCGAGCAGGATTAGATGCGAACGAATAAAAAAAATGGAAATCAGATTCGGGCATTACCTGATAAGAAAGATAAAAATTGATCAACTCAATGCCGAGATCCCGATCTGCATCTAAAATAATTTTTTTTCTATCAATCATGTTTAGATTTAATATGGAAAGTCTAGTTTGCATTTTATTTTTTGAGAAAATGGTCTGAGTTTTATCATGCTGCACGCAAGATTTGATTCGATAGTAGAAAAACTGGGCAAGCACTTGGCATCATGCATTGGAGGCGTCCTTCAACGTGGATTCAGGTGCAGCCTGAGAGAAACGTTCACAGGTTGGTTTCAGAAGTGGCGGGATGTGTGGATTTAGGTTTCTGCAAGAGCAAGCAAAACCTACGCTTTTTGAAGCGAAGTCGCCTGAGCAAGAGAAGCTTTCTTTCGTATTGGGAAACTCCAGCATGAGAAATTTTTCTCGATTTCCTTTCTTTGTCTCCCTTCTCGTAGGCGCTTTCATGGAGGTGATCGCTTGTAAGGCTATGGCTCTTTTAGGATCCTCTTTTGAAGAGGGTTGCTGCTTGAGCTGCCAGGGTGGCTCTCTTTCTTGAGTTAACTCATGAGGCTCAAAAGATCTGCTCTTGCTGAGAGGTAACATAGTTTTGATTGCATAGGAAGCATTCATCTTGGAGAGACTATGAGTCATGAACTGTGGGCAAAATGGAGCCGACGACCGGAATCGAACCGGTGACCTGCGCATTACGAATGCGCTGCTCTACCAACTGAGCTACGTCGGCGTGGAAAACGTGGTTACCCCCTTTTGAGACTTCAAAAAATTTGAGACCGATTTTATTGTCATCAAAACCTTTCCGATTCAATTTTTAAGGCTATCCCCGTCTTCGTTTTACCCAAGCGGTGCCTTAGCTCTATGAGCTTCAGGCCAACCTTACCTACTTACCAAAAACTTGGCGATGTTACCATGGACTTAGAGAAATCGTTCGTTTTTTCGTGGAGTACCCATTGCAGTGGGTCTTCAATTGGATTAGCCTGAGCACATGAGTGAGTTTTTTCGAAAATCCTTCGTGTTGGGGGTTGTGCTTTTAGTTTCTAGCTTAGGGATAGGGATAGGTGAGCGTTGGGTTCGATCCGCTTCTGACTTGAGTTTCACTCATGGGCTTTTGCTCGGCGCTAACGTTGACCCTAAGGCATCTGATTCTGAAGACAAGGTTGTTCAGAAGGAAACTTATGAGAATTTAGAGCTTTTTAATCGTGTTTTGCACTTCGTTAAGGCAAATTACGTCGATGATGTAAAAATGAAAACGTTGATTTTGGGTGCCATTAAGGGAATGCTTGAGACCTTAGACCCTCATTCTAATTTTTTGCCTGCTGAATTATACAAAGACATGCAGATTGATACGAGTGGGAAATTCGGAGGTTTGGGCATTGAGATTGGAATGAGAGACAATATCCTGACCATTATGGCTCCTATTGAAGATACTCCTGCTTGGAAAGCAGGGTTAAAGCCGAATGATCGCATTGTCAAAATTGATGGTGAAAGCACCAAAGGCATGAATTTGATGGAAGCGGTTTCTAAGATGCGTGGGAAGCCTAAGACCGATGTCACTATTTCTATTTATCGAGAGGGGTCTGAAAGGATTCGAGATATCACCATCACTCGGGACGTTATCAAAATTGAATCGGTAAAAAATGAGATTCTTGAGCCTCAGTATGGTTATGTGCGGTTGACGACTTTTAATGAGAGTGCTTCTCATGATATGAAGAAAGCTATTCTTGCGATGAGCAAGAAAGCTCCTCTTCGTGGACTTGTGTTAGACCTCAGGACGAATCCAGGAGGTCTTTTGGAGCAAGCGGTGGAAGTATCCTCTCTTTTTATTGATGAGGGCATTATTGTTTCGACTATCGGTCGTGATCGTAACGAAAAAGATGTCAAATATGCGCGTAAGGGTTCTGCCTTTAAGGATTTTTCTCTTGCAGTTCTTGTGAATTCGAGTACAGCTTCGGCAGCTGAGATTGTTGCTGGAGCACTTCAGGATCATCATCGTGCGATTATTTTAGGTCAGCCTACTTTTGGTAAGGGATCGGTGCAAACGGTGATTCCTTTACCTCCTGATATGGGTTTGAAGCTCACCATTGCACGGTACTACACTCCTAGTGGTCGTAGTATTCAGGAGAAGGGTGTTCAGCCTGATATTTTTTTAGATGATTTCGATCCTAGGCTTTTGGCGCAAGCAAAGTACAAGGGCGAGTATTTTCGTGAACAAGATTTGAAGGGGCATATGGTGAACACAGATGAGCCTTCTGATAGTTCCAGTCGAAAAGATTTTAAAAAAGAAGAGTTTGAGGTTTTGTCTCAAGAAAGAAAAAAAGCAGGAAAAGAAAAGAATGCAAAAGAAGAAGAAGAGATGATTCCTGTGCGGATGAACCCTAAGGAGGACTATCAAGTGAAGCAAGCATTAACTTCTCTGAAGTCATATGAAATTTTTAAAAAAAATGGGAGCTCTCAGTCTGCCGGTAAGGGTGATAGTTCTTCGAAAAAATGAGTACATTACCTGATCCTTCTTTTTCTGGAAATGCTTTGGAACCGGTATGCCTAAGTGTTACTCAACTCACTCAGGCGATTAAAGGAGCTTTGGAGCCTTCTTTTCGTCAGGTCTGGGTGGTAGGGGAAGTGAGTAATTATAGGCCTGCGACCTCAGGGCATGCTTACTTTTCTTTAAAGGATGCAGAGGCTTGTGTGGCCACTGCTTTTTTTGGATGGGCTTCGCGTAAGAAGTTTGAGCTGCAAGATGGGATGCGGGTACTGGGACGTGGAAGAATCACTGTTTACGCGCCTCGAGGTAATTATCAATTAGTTTTAGATCATCTTGAGCCTTTAGGTGCGGGGGCGTTACAGCTTGCTTTTGAAAAGTTAAAAGCAAAGCTTTTAGCGGAAGGACTTTTTGATGCAGCTTCCAAGCGTGCTTTACCTTCTTATCCCTCTCGGCTTGTTGTGATTACCTCTTCTTCTGCTGCTGCTTTCCAAGATGTCTTAAGTGTTTTAAAGCGTCGAGCGCCTCACATGCATATTATTTTAGTTCCTTCTTTAGTTCAGGGAGCTGAAGCATCTACTAAGCTGATAGAATCTTTAGAAATTGCAAACCGATACGCTTTAGGTGATGCTATTTTGTTGACTCGGGGAGGGGGTAGCATTGAGGATCTGTGGTGTTTTAACAGTGAGCTTTTGGCAAGAGCCATTCACAAATCTCAGATTCCGTTGATTTCTGCTATTGGGCATGAAATTGATTTTACCATTGCAGATTTTGTGGCTGATGTGAGAGCACCGACTCCTTCTGCTGCGGCAGAAATTTTGAGTGCTTCTTGGGTGCAAGCTTCGCATCGATTAGAAGATGGTCATGTCAGGTTAAAAAATGGTATTTTACGTGATTTATCGACAAAAAAAGTATTTTTACAGCAATGTGCGTCTCGGCTCATCAGTCCGAAAGACCGTTTGAGAGATCAAGCTCAGCGACTTGATGAAGTGTTGGAGCGTTTAGCAAGAGCGATGGCCACTGTTTTACAAAAAAAAGGTGATGGTTTGGCGCGTTTTGTATCCCAGCTTGATGCTCTTTCTCCTTTGAGGGTTTTAGAAAGAGGTTATAGTTTAGTGCGTGAAGCTTCTACAGGAGAAGTGGTTCGAAGTGCTCATCAGTGGCGACCTGGGATGGCGTTGAAAGTGACTTTTTTTGATGGTGATCAAAATGCTCAGGCTCTCTAATGTTTTTTTGAGCCTTGCGGTTTTTCTTTTTTTTCAATGTGTGAGTGCTCCTCCCCTATCGCCTACGAGTTCGGTGGTTGCGCCGGTGGTGCCCGTGGAGCCGGTAATTCAGTTTGTACCCTCTCAAGCAATTCCTGGCTCTTTGCTTGTGGTCAGTATCAAGTCCTCGAATAAAGTTCCGAAGTTTTTGAAATGGGCAAATACTTCGTTTCCTTTTTATCTTTTTTCTTCTCAGAAGACAGAAAAAGAATTTGAAGCGATCGTGGGAGTTCCTTATGCGTCTTCAGTCGGTCCTGCGAATATGGAGCTTGTATGGGATCAGGGTGAATCTAGTGTTGTGAGTTTTGAAATTTTAGAGCCGCATTATCCGAGCAGTAAGTTACAGGTGGATGGGCGTCGTGTTTTGCCTCGTGCTTCGGATTTAAAGAGAATTCAAAAAGAGCAGGTAATGATCAGCGCGATTTACAAAAAACTGACAGAGACTAAGCTTTGGAAGGGTCCTTTTGAAATGCCTATTGCAAGTAGCATTACGAGTGTCTTTGGGGTTCGTAGGCTTTACAATGATGTTTTAAAAAGTTTTCATTCTGGAGTTGATTTAAGAGCGGCTGAGGGTACTTCTGTGCGTTCTCCGAGTTTCGGTCGTGTGGTTTTAGCTTCTTCTTTATTTTATACAGGAAATACTGTGATGATTGATCACGGGTATGGTCTTATCACCTTGTATGGTCATTTAAGTAAGATACGAGTGCAGGTGGGGGATCATGTTGTTCCTCGAACTCTTCTAGGTTATTCGGGAAAAACGGGTAGGGTGACAGGTCCTCATTTGCATTGGGGAGCTGTGGTGTGTGGCATCAAAATCAATCCTTGTGATTTGACAAAAATATTGAGGTGAGTGCTTGAGGTTCATGTGTTTTATCATAGTTTTTTTTATTCCCTTGCTTGGTTTTGCTTCTCAAGTTGCAGTAACCGTCAAAGCTACTCGTGCTTATGAGCAACCTGATCTTAATTCGAAGATTTTACAAGAAATTCCTGAAAGTTCTTCGGTACGAGCGAGTAATTTACCTAATTTTGGGTTTCATAGGGTTCGATTGGCTTCTGGGGTGGTGGGGTATGTGCCTGCCGATGCTTTGCGATTGTCTTTTTCTGAAATATCACAATCGCCTCCTGCAGTTGCTTCTGGTTTTGTGCCCGCTGAGGTTCCAGTCAGGTTATCTTCTCAGTCATTAGAATCTCAAGTAGCAGCTTCTCAGGGACCAGTGCTTGAGCAGCTGCCTGTTCAGGGTGCCATGCCTGTTCAAGGGGCAATAATGCCTGAGAAGAGAACCATGCCTGAGGGATCTCCAGAATTTGATCAAGATAGATCTACTGCAAGATCAAAACAGTACACTGAGTGGAAATTTTTTGGAAATATGTTGATGTCAAATTTTGATAGCCTTTTTTTGAGCGCAACATCTATCCAAAATATTTATGGGTTGGGAGGAGAAGGGCTTCTATTTCTGAGTTCTTCTTTTTTAGTGGGATTGCGTTATGACCAATTGAACAATCTCTTTCGTCTTCAAGATTCTGCTGACAGCCGTCTTTATGAGGTGTCATTTAAGTTGCGTTCTTTTTTATTGGGTGCGAGTTGTTCTTTCTCATTGGCATCAAAAGTTTATTTGCAGTTCGGAGGTTTTTTTGGTCTCGCTAATCAGTCAATCGAATCTATTGATAGTCAGAGTCCAAGTGCTGTAGGGGGTACTTTTTTAGCAAGCACTAGCACTTTTTCTGCTTTGGGGAAGATGGAATTGCATTGGTATTTTTTTCAATTTTTTTCAACTTTTTTGGAGCTAGGCTACCGTTACGTTCCTGCTTTTCAAGTTAATCCTGGGAGCGTTACTGGATTTGCAACTCGGATTTTCCAGTCTAATTTTGCTTTGAATTATAGTGCGTCTTTTGGGGGAGTGGGGGTTGCGTTTCGTTTTTAAGTATGTTCGATTCTATTTTTAAAACAGCTCTTTTAGTGGAAGACGAGTTGCAGCTTGCATTAGCTTTGCAAATAGCTTTAAAAAAAATGAACATTCAGGTAAGTCATGTTTCCACTCTCAAGGAAGCAAGGCGTCAATTTCGTCTTGAGGTTCCCGATTTTATTCTGTTAGATCGCAGTTTGCCTGATGGGGATGGGCTTCAGCTTTGTCGTGAGCTCAGAGTGTCTCGGTACACTGGTATGATTCTCATTTTGACTGCTTCCGGTACATTAGAAGATCGTGTACAAGGATTGAACGCTGGGGCAGATGATTACTTGCCGAAGCCTTTTTCTTGGGAAGAGCTTGAGGCGCGTGTGCGTGCTTTAGGAAGACGTGGGGTTATTGAGACTGCCTCTGAATGCCTTTGGACGAGTGACATTCAACAATTACGTATCTTAGGTCCAAAAGGTTGGATGCTTCTGACTCCTTTAGAATTTAAATTGGCCAATTATTTGATTGATCGTTCTGGTAAAATTGTGTCAAGAGAGATTCTTTTAAAAGAAGTTTGGGGGTTTACCCTTCTTCCTCGGACGAGGACAGTCGATCATTTTTTAGGAAGATTAAGAAAGTACTTTGAGTTGAATCCAGAGGAGCCTTTTCATTTTTTGACCATTCGAGGGGCTGGATATAAATTTCAGAAGTAACTTCTTGATCGGACATGAGAGCTGGTAGGTTTCTGATTTTTGATAGATTTGAACTTGCGTTTGGAGTATGAGTCAGCATCCAATGAAGTATTGGCAATGCCTGTGATCAAATTTTGAGAAACCTTTAAAAGTCATTCGTAGTTTTTTATGTCAATTATTTGTCTCATGCTTTTTGTGTCAAAAAAAAATTGACACAATGGAGAATCTTTTTTAAGTGCTCGATATCAATTAGGAATTCATTGAAAATGGATGTAGTATCTGATGCCTTATCGAGAGATTTTAATACATTGGCAGATAACTAATTTCTTATTTTTTTAAAATAAAAAATTTACAAATTCACTTTTTATGTGTTAATTACTTGGAGTGATTGTTTTTTTTGTTACAAGAGAATTGATATTTTTGGAATGTCTTTTGTGATGGGATAGAAATAAAATTTTAAAAAGAGGGGCCAAATGACGCTCAGAAGTCTTTGCAGATTGTCGTATGCTTTATTGTTTCCTATAATTCTTAGTGCTGTTGGATGTTCAGGAAACTCATCCTCTGGTATGAATGCATCAGGAAGAGTTCAGGCACCTAATTCGACCGCTTCTTTAGGGGTGCCTCAGGATTTTGAAGGGTTTGTCGCATTAGTTGAGTCGAATGGTGAGCATTATTTGCTGCCGTTTCCTACTAGTATTGAGGAAAATTCTCCGGTTGTAGGGGATCCGCCTCAAGATCTCTCAGGTTTTGCGCCAGTAAGTAGTAATACTAAAGGTCGAAAAGGATTTATAGCTTATCATGTTCCTGAGACGCAAACTTTGAAACTTTATAGTGTTCAAAAACAGGAGTATGTTTTTGAAGAAACGCCAGTTGCTCCTGATTTTGATATGGACGATTATTATCTAAGTTATCAATTGGTTGATGGCTCGGGTGACTCGAGTTTCGTGGTCATTCGTCTTGATGATTTAACGCAAGTAACATTGAATCGTGTTACTACTTCGGATCCTATTGTTCAAGTGAGCTTGGGAAACGATGGGTCAATTTTTATTTTTAGAAAACTCGCTCCTACTTCTGTTCCAACTTTAGGTGTTATGGTCTTACAACCTCGTAATATTTTAAAAGGATCCTCAGAAAAAATTTTTACTTATCCGTATATTCCTGAAGAAAAATATTTAAAGTTTGTTGCTAGAATTGGCAATAGTGGTCATGCATTGATTGGAAGGTTAAAAAATATAGCTTCAAGTGCCGATCCATCTTTTGGAAATTTAGAATTGCTTTTTCTTAATAAGGACGGATATATGCGAACGGGAATGACCCTTCCAGAGGGTACTTCAACATCCGCTCATATTTCCTTTAAAATGAATAAAAAGTATTTGGTCTATTTACGTGAAGATGGGTTTAATTTTGGTTCGCTTGAAAAAGATTCTGACTCAGGATTTGGAAGTGCTGTGGTGTATCATCTTGATGCTAAGGAGCATGGAACTGAACAAGGAACAAAAATAGAGAACAAGTGTGAAGATATTGAGCGTGTTCATTCTTCCTTTGGTCTTTATGGTAATTACTTATTTTATGCCTCCGATTTCATTGTTGATGACAGTCAGGCTAGCGTGATGGCAACTATTGTGATTAGGAATTTAAGTAAAATTTCTAAAGGGGATGGTTGTGATGATTCTGCAGAGACTAAGTTTAGTAAGTTGGTGAATTTTAAAATTAAGAAGGTTTTCTTTTTGAGCGCTGGCAAAGAGGTGAGCGATTTTTTCAATAGGGATGAAGAAGATCTCTCTGGTGGAAGTCGTGAACGAGCTAAGCGGACAACTCTTTTGAGATCATTAACACCGGAGAATGATTCAGATGAGGATAACTCAGGTACTAGTTCACCGTTGATGGTCGGATCTCCTCGAAAATAAAACGTTATCAAAATTGAGCTTAACGAAAAGGAGGAGGTCTTCGGACTTTCTCCTTTTCTATTGGAAATCTAAAAGCTTCAATGCTCGGGTGCCTTTTTCTCCAAAGTAGACGTGGGCAAATTTACTGCAGCGCCCAAGGTATCATGATTCATACGTTAACGACGAAAACACTTGGGTGTTGTTGGCAGGTTAGGCTTACTTTTTTTTATTGATACTGGTAAGTGCGAGGTCAAAGACTTCTTCTACCTGATTGACGAAGTGGATAGTGATTCCCGTGTGTGCATAGTCTGGGACTTCGATCATGTCTTTTTTATTGAACTGAGGAAGCAGAAGTGTTTGGATGCCTGCTCTTTTGGCAGCAAGGATCTTTTCTTTAATGCCGCCTACAGGTAGAACTTTGCCGGTTAAAGAGAGTTCTCCGGTCATGGCTAGCTTTGATCGAGCAATTCTGCCTGTGAGCAAGGAGTACAAAGCAGTTGCCATGGTGATTCCCGCTGAGGGTCCGTCTTTGGGGATGGCTCCGGCAGGGATGTGCAAATGGATGTCATGCTTTTGAAAAAATTTTCGATCTATCGTTTTTTCTTGAAAGCATTTTTTCTTCACGTAGCTCCAAGCAATGTTGGCGCTTTCATTCATGACATCTCCCATTTGTCCTGTGAGTTTTAAGACTCCTGATCCTGGAATGTCTGTTGCTTCAATAAAGAGTGTATCCCCACCTAGCGACGTCCAGGCTAAACCTGTTACAATTCCTGGAGAAACAATGCGTTCTGAGACTTCGTTATAAAAACGTTTTGGTCCAAGCCAACTAACTAAGTCAGTAGCTTTAATGCGTACTAGAGGATTTTTTTTCAGCAGACCCGATTTTTTGAAGTTTACGATTTGAGTGGCGGCTTTTCTTGCAATTTGTCCAATCATCTTTTGAAGTGAGCGAAGTCCAGGTTCTCGAGCATAATCCGTGAGCATCTTTTTTAAGGCTGTTTTCTCGATCGTGAGTTGTGCTAATTCGACTCCATGAGCTGCTAGTTCTTTTGGGATGACGTAACGACGGGCAATGTCTTCTTTTTCCTCTAAAGTGTATCCTGGCAATTCAATGATTTCCATTCGGTCTAAAAGGGGATGGGGAATAGAAGAAGTTGAATTTGCTGTTGTAATAAAAAGAATCTTAGAAAGGTCAAAGGCAATATCTAAATAATGATCTAAATAAGAGGAGTTTTGTTCAGGATCTAAAACCTCCAAAAGGGCGCTTGCAGGGTCTCCTTGAAAACTTTGACCCATTTTGTCAATTTCATCGAGGAGGAAAACGGGATTTTTGGAGCCTGTGCGCTTAAGTCCTTGGATGATTTTTCCAGGCATAGCCCCAATGTACGTGCGTCGATGTCCTTTGATTTCTGCTTCGTCACGCATTCCTCCCAAAGAAAATCGAAAAAACTTTCTACCTAAGGTTTGAGCAATCGATCTTCCAATAGAAGTTTTTCCAACTCCAGGAGGGCCCACTAAGCAAATCATCGATCCTTTCGTGTCTGATTTCAGCTGACGAACCGCTAAAAATTCAATGATCCTCTCCTTGACCTTTTCTAAGCCATAGTGTTCCGAGTCTAAGGTTTTTTGAGCGTGGTCTAAATCTAAATTGTCTTCTGTAACGGTATTCCAGGGTAAACTGCAAAGAATTTCTAGGTAATTGCGGCAGATATTGTACTCAGGAGATTGCTCAGAGATAGCTTCAAACTTTTCCAATTCCTCTAAAGCAATTTTTTTAGCTTCTTCGGGCATTTGAGCTTTATGGATTCTTTCTTGAAAAGACTGACTGAGCTTTTCCTTGCCCTCTAAATCCATCCCTAATTCGCGTTTAATCGAACGAAGCTGTTCCCTGAGATAAAACTCTCTTTGGTTCTTCGTAAGCTTATCGTTGATATCTTCGTTGATTCTGCGTTGGACATCTGCCACATCCTGCTCCCTTTTGAGGTGAAGAAGCAGCATCTGAAATCGCTTTTTTACAGAAAGTGTTTCCAGGTAAAGTTGTGCGTCCTCTTTCGGAAGGCTCAAGGCAAAAGCCACAAGATCGGCAACAGTTCCGGGGCCAGGAGCATTGATCATTGCAAGTCTTAGTTCATCAGTAAAAAAAGGATTCATTTCTGAAAGTTTTTTGACTTGACTGATAACGGAACGCGTTAAAGCATCCATTTCGGTTGATTTCTCTAGTTCGTCTTCTAGGTATTCGGTTTCCACCACGATATAAGGCTGCTGAGATAGCATTTTTTTCACTCGAAAACGTTTGATGCTGTGTATAAATAGGTTCACAGAGCCATCTTGCATTTTGAGGCGCTTGATAATCTTCACTGCCACTCCGACAGAATAGAGCTTCTCCATAGTAGGAAGTTCTTGAGAGTTATCGTGATCACGTACGAGAAGAAGTCCCATCATTCTTTCTCGATTGATCGATTCATCAACCATGGCAACACAGCGAGGATGGGTGACTAATAAAGGAGCCAGCAATGACGGAAAGGCAATCGGATGATTGACTGGCAAAATAAATAAATTCGGTGGTAAAATGTTCTCCGAAGGTACCTGGCTCTCCGGTTTTCCTTGAGAGTCCACAGTAGAGGAAGTGTTGTTCGTGGTCTGATCTAGGTTGGTTTGTGTATCTTCTTGAGAGGTCATGCTATTCCAGATATAAATTGGTTTTTTAGTATCACTCTACCAAGTTGGTCATTTTACAAGATTTGGCAAGTGAATTTCGACGATTTCTATTCTGAAGCTTCTTCTAACAAAGCTTTTTGAATTTTTTCCAAGAGCTCATGAGCAAAAGTGCTGTCAGGATTGCTATCTTTATAATTTAAAAGCTCTCCTTGTTCGCTTAAGGGTTGTACTTGCTGTTGTGTCTCAATTTTTACCAAGGTGGCAAAAGCTGTTTTTTCCAGATAAATCGTGTACTTTAAACGGGACTTTAAGTAAAGTTTGGTGGTGCTTTGGTTGACTTGGTGTATTTGGTACTGCTCGGCAGACATAGCCTCGATCCAATCTGTTTGAAGCTTCAGGGGTTTTGCCTTTTGGGTCTTGCTGGGCATTGGATCTTCGTGAAAGTCACTGAGTATTTTATGCTCTTGCAGTGCTTTTTTTACTGCCTTGGACACCTCAGGCAGGGAATACGTGAATGCGCGTTCAGAGGGGTAACGAGCGTATTTTTGTCTTTTCAGGGAAGGAGCGCTGGTGCAAGCGACTAAGGGTCCGAGTAAGAAAAAAAACATATAAATTTTAAGTATTGGTTTTCTTTTCAGCAGATAGTTCATCATTGCGTATGTCTAACACGATGCGAGCCGGATTGGAAAGCTCGTAAACTTCTAATGCGCTTTTTTTGGAAAGTGTCATCGAGAAGGTCCAATTATCCTCTTCTAGTTTGGGTAAAAGGTAGAGTTTTTGGACACTTCGAATGGTTTGAAAAGAAGCTTGGACTTTTTTTGCGTCGAAATTGAGTTGTGGATTTCCCCAGATAGAAATAGTCAGTACGGGACTTGACTTCGTTTCGATAGAAACTTGGTAGTACGGGGGTCTTGAAATGGAGGTAGGTTCTCCATTTCGATTGAGTTCAACCAGGATAGCAATGCGTTCATGATCCTCTTGAGGAGCGCAAGTGATGCTTCGCACGAGGATTCCGCGAAGATTTCCATCACCTCCTACAAACAAAGCGTCGTTAAAATAAAGCTGGTTTTTTTGATTCTTGGCGTTATGGATGTGTTCTGGTTGTAGATCTGCTTGTAAGGGGCTGCTCAGGTGCCAACAAAATATGCTCACTATTTTTAGAAGTTTTGGTGCAGAAATTGAGCGCACCTGAAGATGATAGTCTTTTCCTGAGAAGGAAGCAAGGTAGTGAGATCATCGTTTTACGAGAACCAGGATAAGAACGAGCCCCAGGAGAACGAGCAGGTATGTCCAAGCAGGTGGCATCGAAAATTTTGTCGAAGGTACAAAAGGTATTTCTGAAGGAATAGCTGTGGGGGTAGGTATGGAAACTGTTTTTTCTGGTGAGGATCTTTTTTTTAAAAGTTCTCGTAGTTCATTGAGATTCCAGTGCTCAGCTGTTTCTCCTTGTAGACTCAAGGTGCCGTCAGGCTGAGAAACGACATTGTACTTTCCCAAGGACATACCGCGTACTGGATACGTTTTATCTTTTGTGGGTTCATTCAGAAGAATGACGACATCCTCACCGGGGCTGTAAGTGGAAGTGCCTGGAATATGTAAAATAGCCCCATCTTTTTCTCCTCCTAGTTCTCGGATGGTGATTTTTGTGGTATCGACGGTTCCTTGAAGGACCTCGGTTACTTGGATGTCAGAATAGGTAAAAATCTCCTTGGATCCCTCGTCATTGGTCCCCCAATCACTGTAACTGTCACCTACTTGACCACGAATCACAATAGGAGCAGATTGAACCGTTTGAGAAAAGGGTTGCGGTTGGAAAGTGCTAGCCCAAAGTAAGGGCAACCAGAAGGAACACATCCTTCTAGTGCTACCAAGAGGTTTTAAGATGTCAATGAAAACAGAAAAACGCCTTGTGTGTCAATAAGATGAATGCTATAAAACTCCTTCCGGATCGCTAGCTCAGTTGGTAGAGCAGCTGACTCTTAATCAGCGGGTCGCAGGTTCGATCCCTGCGCGATCCACCAAATTTTGTGAGTAAAATAGATAAGTTTTGCAAGTAAAAAGTTTGTTTTAGGTCATCAAGAAGCTTCATCAGTGTGAAATGGGATGGGTTGTAGTGAGTAGGGGCTCAAGGGGCCCTTGATGCAAGTTAAGATAAAAAAGCAAATGATTCCTGCTTTTTTTATGATCATTGATCCTGCGCGGAGATCTTAAATATAAACTTTTTTAATTTATCTTTGTAGATTTAAAGTTTAACTGCAAGAAATAACCTCATAAAATTAAATAATATAGCCCAAGTCTTTCGTATATACTTCCTGATTTTTATTTTTGCAATGCTTTCGTTAAAAATGTCTTTGCACGAGCGGTATATATTTAATCAATTGATTTTTGGCAGTCGGGGATGCATTACGTAAAAAATGCAAACATTCAGTAAACCTGTAAAGCTACGAGTTAAATTAATTCGCATGCTCTTGAATTTATCCAAAATAACAGATAACTGAATGAGTGTTAGCTCCTTAAAGAGGCTAATTATTGATCTCGATCCCTCCTTTCAAAGCGATCTGCGTTTTCTTGATCTTGGATATACTTCTTGATATATGCCAATCAAAAGTTGAACGATTTAGTCCAGTATAAAGATCTAACTTGCTGATTTTTATAGAAATAAGCTCAGTAGTCTGTTGTCCAATCTGAAACCAACAGATAAACTAAACTACTTAGGATGCTCATTATGAATTGGTAAATTCAACTCGTTACTGTGTGCCTTGTTTTATGCTACTATCGGAGGGAAAGAATTTGTTGTGATTCTGTACGAATGAGTTCGAATCAAGAACAGTCTCTTATCACTGATGAAGAAATTGTCACAATATATATCTTTGGCGTCATCAGCGGGCACAATGAAGTCGAATCTATTTACAAATACGTTTTTCAATTCTTAAAAGAATGGTTTCCTTCTCTTCCTTGTTGCGAAGGATTTTGTTATCGATTAAATAAAATAAATTTAGATAAAAATTTAATTATTGATTCGCTTCCCATTGTAGTGGCTGGATCAAGTGGAAGCAGAAGAGCAAAAGTTGCTCCTGATATAGCAAATAAGGATTTTTGTGTATCAAAAAAATATATTATTACTGTATAAAACCACATGTATTGGGCTCATTTAAAGATTTTGCTAATTATTTTTCTGATTTTTATATGTATTCATATAAAGATTATTGCGACGAAGGATTTAAAACAAACCTCAAAGAAAATCAGAATCTAAATTTATTTACTACTATTAAAAAAACAATGAGTATCCGTCTATTTTTGATCAAGCGAAATCCACAGAAATTAGCAGAATACGTCAACCAATAGAATCATTTTTTAATTCTATTTAGAATATATCTAAAATTCAGAACGTCTCAAAGGTAAGATCATCTGGGTCACTAACTCGCCTAGACGACGTTACTGTTCTTGCATAGCATTTAGCTTAACTCATAACTAAGAGAAGAAATGTATACATGTTGCCACCATTTATTTTGTTTCAGACTATTTTTGGGAGCAATAGAGGAAAATAGCACTATCAACCACTTTCAATGGCAAACTATAGCTGCAATTCAATTTCGGAATAAGTTTTTGCTCCCCTGGGCCAGGCCCCCAGACCACAATCAGCATCGGGCGAATATTCTTCGGGAGTCTGCCGCAGCAGACACACCCCACCATCCACACATAAAACAGGTAGAGTTAGACTATTTTTGATGACTTCTGCTAGGAACCCGCCACCAGGCAAATCTAGATTTATCAGGTGTCCTTGGGCGTGTCCTGAAGGGTGGAAATCAGACATAATGCACCGCATTACAGCCAGAAAAAACCCCAAGATCGTGAAATCTTGGGGTTAAGATCGAGTGATTTTCATTTTTCGTGAGGTTTCTACTGCTTACCTCAGACTACTTTAAAGCCCCTCGAAAAATGGCGGGAGCGATGGGACTCGAACCCACGACCTTCGCCGTGACAGGGCGACGTTGTAACCAGCTCAACTACGCCCCCGCATACTATTTTAACTACAAGAGTGCCTCGAGTAGTATTTTTGTGACACTACTTCATTTCAAAAATGAAATCAATCCATTTCCAAAAAAATGTCTATCCAATGATAGGATACTTACGCTTTTCGTATTCTTTCGTGAGTACCGTTTGCATGCTAGTTACGATGTAATCGTAAATTTTTTGAATGTTTTCTTCTTCGGTCAGCCGGTCGTCAAGCATCGCATGAACGTCAATGGCAGGTAAAATCACGAACTTCATCTTAGCCGGCATAGGTATGAAGATAGAAGCTAAGGCAGAGGGGGCTAACAGAAGGGGAAAAAAAGTAAAAATTCCCGTGGTCAGGCACCAGAAAAAGAATAGGGATCTCAAGGTGATAGGCAACCCATGAAGTCTCATGCTCTTTTTGAGACCCAGTTTTTCTGCAAGTTTTTCTCCGCGATTTAAAATGAAATAAGTTTCGTGAGCTCCGATACTGACAATGGGAACAATGGGGACCTTGCTTTGAAGGGCGATGCGGATGAAACCTTTTCTTTGATAAAAATCTAATTTTTTGCGTTCTTTATAAGGACGAAAAGACTCCTTTTCTCCTCCGGGATAGACCATGAGAGAATAATTGCGTTTGAGTGCCTCTAAAGCAATTTCGGGACTTGCAGGTACAGCACCTAATTTGGGAATGAGCCATTTAAAAGGATGTTGTAATGCAATGCCATGGGCCAAGGCTAGCGCTTTTTTTGAGGTTCCGAATTTCTTCCACCAGGCATAAAAGATCATGAGGACTTCGAAGGTCAAAAGACCATTATGGTTTCCCACGAAAAGAGCTTGCCCTTCGGGAATGTTTTCCCAGCCTGTTACCTCGCATCGAAAATAAAAATCGTAAAGCCCTCGCAGGAAAGGTTCTAGCTTCTTAGCGAAGACCGGATCAAAATGAACAAAATCATCTAAATTGACCCTATTTGCCTTTCCCACAAAACCTCTTTTCTGGACGAGAGTCTCTCTTATCTTCTTGGCACTGTCAAAAGATGTTGCTTAGCAATCTTCTGTACTACTTCCTTTTGCCCAAGTCCCGGTGATACGGCATGTCAGGTAGGCTTTGGTGAATGCATCGAGCATTCCGTCTAAAACTTTTTCAGCATTTGATTCTACCCAAGAAGTACGATGGTCTTTTACCATTTTATAAGGATGAAGTACATAAGTTCGAATCTGACTACCCCAGGCAATGTCCTTTTTAGAATCTTCGATCTCAGCTTGTTTTTTTCGTTTTTCTTCTAAGTGAAGCTCATAGAGTCTGGACCGAAGGACCTTCATTGCCAGATCTTTGTTTTTTATTTGTGAGCGCTCCTGTTGGCAGGATACGACAATGCCTGAGGCAAGATGTGTGATGCGAACTGCAGAATCGGTTGTGTTCACCCCTTGTCCTCCCTTGCCTCCTGCTCGATACACATCAATTCTCAGTTCGTTAGGTCTGATGACGACTTCAAAGTCATCGTCCACTTCTGGAGAAACAAAGACGCTCGTAAACGAAGTATGCCTTCGGGCATTAGCATCAAACGGAGAAATACGAACCAGCCGATGCACACCTGCTTCTGATTTCAATAAACCAAAAGCATAAGGGCCGCTGATCAGCATTGTAGCACTTTTGATCCCCACTTCTTCTCCCGGCAGGGCATCCATTAACTGAACTTTAAAATTTTTTGCTTGGGCAAAGCGTTGGTACATCCTCAAAAGCATCTGTGCCCAGTCTTGAGACTCAGTTCCTCCGGCTCCTGCATGGATGGTGACAATGGCATTTTTTGAATCTGCTTCTTCACAAAGCATCCTCTGAAGTTCTATTGCATCCAAGTTTTTTGATAGATCTAAAGCTAATGTAGCAACCTCTTCAAAAACAGATTCATCCATCGATTCTTGAGCTAACTCAAACAAGGTCTGAATGTCCTGAAAACGTTGATCGCAAGATACGTACTGATCTATGCTCATCTCAAGTGAGGATTTTTCTTGTGAAAGAGCCCTCGCTTGACTTTGATGGTTCCAAAAGTCAGGTTGTTGAAAAAGATGATTTAATTCTTCCAGTCTTCGTTTTTTGACCGGAAGGTCAAAGTGAACCTCGAAGGAAATGGAGTCTTTCTTCCATTTGGCTTAACAAAGCACGGATTTCATGATTCGCTAACATCGCTTGCGCCTTTCAAAGTTTCTCATGAGAGATTCTATAACTAGACTTTCTCAGAAAAGCAATCTTTTGATGAGTCCTCTGTGACCATGTGCTTTCAGTAGCTGAGATTCCCAGTAGCGCATTTTTTTTGTTTCAGTCGGCGTTTCATGATCAAAACCCAGTAAGTGTAGCATCCCATGCACTAAGAGTATTTCAAGTTCTACTTCTGGAGTATGGTTCCATTCTTTCGCTTGTTTTTTTAAAACGGGAAGACAAACGACGAGTGTTCCCAGGATGCCTTGCTGTCTAAAAATAGGCAAGGCAGGAAAACTGAGTATATCAGTTGGGTATTTTTTTTTGCGAAATTGAGCGTTTAGCCTTGTCATGTGGACAAGGCTAACAAGTTCTACCTCCGCTTGCCAGTCAGAGGGGGGGCCTTTTTTTCTGAGTGTCTTAAATTTTTTTGTGTTAGATAAAATCCGATCTAGGAGTCCCTGGGACAACTGAGTCCACTTTTGCATTAGCGATGAGGTCCTTTTTTCATGAAACCCAAGTATATAACTAAATACCCTCAGGCGGAAGAAGCTTTAGGTCGTCTTTTAGATACAGTGTATCAATTAAGGTCACCTGGAGGATGTCCTTGGGATCAGAAGCAGACCCATCAAAGTTTAAGAAGGTGTTTGGTTGAAGAAACTTGTGAAGTTTTAGATGTTTTGGATCGTATCCAAAGACCTGAAGATTTAGGAGATGACAAGCTCAAAGGCTCACTTCAAGAAGAGCTGGGAGATCTTTTGTTGCAAGTGCTGTTTCATGCTCAGCTTGCTTCAGAAGGAAACTACTTTTCTATTGAAAATGTTTTAAATGAAATCAATCAAAAGTTAATCCGAAGGCATCCTCATGTTTTTGGTCCAGAGGGTAAAAAAACTGATTCCACTGAGATTGCTTTGCAATACTGGGAAAAAGAGAAACAAAAAGAAAAGCCTCAAGAGGCGAGTATTTTGGATGGTCTTCCTAAAACACTTTCTGCATTGCAGCAGGCTTCGAGTACCTTGCAAAAAGCAAGTCAGTTAGGATTTCCTTGGGAAGAAGTGGAAGCGCTTTTTTTCAGACTTCAGTTCAAACTGACCCAGTGGAAAGAAGCTTTGGTTTCCTTAAAAAATTCTTTCCAAGAAAACCGAGATCTTGCTCAAGAGCAGAAGTTCGGTGATTTTTTATTAGATCTATGTGCTATGGCATCTTTCCTGTCTATTTCTACTGAAGATGCTTTGCGTAATAGTGTTTCTCAGTTTCAAAAAAAACTTCGTTATGTAGAAAGACATACTCGATTAAGTCCTAAAAAAGACCCTAGCTTATTGTGGGAAGAAGCCACTGTTTTTCAAGCTATTGAAGTTTGGGGCTTAACGGGAGGAGTGGCATCTGGAAAGTCAGAAATTGCTAAGCTTTTTGCTGCTTCGGGTGTTTTTGTAGTAGATGCAGATGCCATTTCAAGAAAATTGCTCGAGCAAAAAGATTTGTGCGCTGAAGTTCAAAAAAAATTTGGGGTTTCAGATCGATCTGAATTGCGAAAGCTTATTTTTTCTGATGCTCAAGCGAGAAAAGAGCTTGAAGCATTGCTTCATCCTAAAATTCGACAAGAAAGTTTTAACTGCTTTAAGAATGCCATCTTTTTGAAAAAAAAAGTGGTCATTTACGAAGCGTCTCTTTTAATTGAGACAGGAGCTCATGAAGACCTTGCTGGTTTGATAGTGGTTGAAGCGCCTGAATCCTTACGATTGGAGCGTTTGATCAAGCGTGATGGTATTTCTATGGACTTGGCAAAGAATATGGTAGCAGCTCAGCTTTCTGATGCATCTCGTCGTTCTTATGCTTCGGAAGTCATTAAAAACATCGCTTCTTTTCATGACTTGCAATTACAAGTATCTGATTTAATGAATAAAAAAAATTGGGTTTCTGTTTAGTCATTGTTCAAAAATAACTAAGCGTCGGGACTGATGAGAACAAGGCTGTGTTCTACTGAGAATTTAAGATCCATTGCAGCTGGCTCAGAAGGTAATAAGTTAAAAGTTGCTTGATTGTGACTTTTTGAGGTTTGACTCCATAATTAATTTCAAAAATTTACTTTTGGCACTGTGAATAAAGGAGTCTCTATTAGGTTGTTTTTTTGACAATGCATTTTAAATGCATGGTCCATGATTTTATTGGACGGAATCTTCTTTGACCCTGAAAGCAACCAATGTTATTGCTGTTTTTGGTAAGAAAAATGTTGAGATAAAGTATTTTTAATGCTTCGAAAGCAAGCTCATGAAAGGTAAAGATGCGTTTTCTAGTCTTGTTGGCTTTTTTTTTAACAGGGTGCAATATTTATAGTTATTTTGACCGTCCATCAGGAAATGATCAAATTCTTTCCAAAGCAAGGGCTTGCCTTGATGAAAGTGATTATGCTTGCGCTTCGTTTTATTATGAACGTCTTTTTAATACTAATTTTTCTGACGTTGCGCGGTTAGAATCTGTTTTTTTGATTTTGAGTCAAATGGGATTTGAGATTTCTTCGTTGGTTGGAGATATTATAAATAATAGCAATAGCATAGGCTCACTCATTACTTCAATTACTGACAATGTCATTCCAAATTCCGGAGCTTCTGCAAGGGTGAAAATTTTTAATAATTATAAAAGCATCGCTTTCATTCATGATATTCGTCTTCAAGGCTTTGGAAGATTTATTAATTCTGTTCTATTTATTGCTGAAATTTTCGCTGAATCTTCTATAGATTCAGTTCATTTTTATAAGACAGATTTAGTTCAAGATCCTGTTTTATGTGCATCATCTATTACAGCAAGTGGATGCAGTGCGCCCGCAGGTTCTAAGATGGAGGCAGGCTCTTCTATAAGTTTAAGCATTGATCCAAGTGCGTTACTTGCTGAAGTTCCTAGTCTTAATATGATTGTTTTTGGAATGTTTCAATTATCAAGTGCTGTTTCTCAAATAGAAGGCTATGGTAATTTAAATTCTCAAATTCAGGCGTTTGAATCTCAGGTAACAAGCAATGTTGGATCTATTCAATCTAATGAGTCGCAATTTAGGCAAGTTTTAATTCAATGGAATATTGGAGGATAGCTGGTTGTTTTTTAGTAGAGTTCATTTTTTTTTATTGATTTTTTCGTCGTTTTTTTTTGCTTTAGGGGCGGTTGCTTTAGATGCCATTGTTCGTCCTTATCAAAGTGTTCGAAGTGTTGGTATGGGTGGCGTTAGGATGTCCACTGGATTGTATGAAGAAAATTTTTTCAATAATCCTGCTCGTGTCAATGCAAATCCTTATTCAAAATTTACGTTAATCAGTGCTATGCCCTTGGATATTTCAAAATCGACAGTTCAAGATTTAAAAAACTTAAAAAATCAAAACTACTTGAATGTATTAGAAAATGCAGAAATTAATAATATTTATTATCGTTTTCAAATAACGCTTCCTTCTTATTACTTAGCAAGTAATGAAGAACGAGAATGGGCTATGGCTTTAGGATTTATTGCAAGCTTTCAGTTAGATGCTGCTTTAAGAAAGAGCTATAATCTGAATGTTGATAGCATTTTAGATATAGGGCCTGCTTTAACGTATGGAAGAAAATTTCTAAAAGATGATAATCTTGCTTTAGGAATTACGGCTCATTTAATTAGTAGATTTGGAGCAGATCCCAGTTATGGTTTAATTGATTATTTAAGAGGAACACAGCTGACTATCACTAGTTTAGAGGGTAGTGGAGCAATGCTTGATTTTGATTTGGGAGGAACTTACGATTTAACTAAAATTTTTAATTTTGATGTTAGTCTTGCTATAGCTATACAAAATATTTTAGGTGGAAATTATTCAAATATTCGTTTTGATGTATTTAAAAATCAGATTCGACCTCCTTCTCAACCAAGAAGTCTTGGATTGGGTATTGCCGGAACTCGTTCTTCTTTTGGACTCTTTGGTAAAACAACCCTTGCCTTTGAAATTACCGATATTGGTAATAATATCAACGGAAGTTTTTATCGATTGCTTCATTTTGGTGGAGAAGTGTATTTGCTTAGTACTTTTTCCGTACGAGGTGGAATCAATCAAGGTTATATGACAGCGGGTATTGGATTAGATTTAAAGTATATAAATATTGATTTATCGACTTATGGAGAAGAGTTATCTCTTAATGCTGGCAATTTTGAAGATCGAAGATATGCTATAAATATCAATTTAAGTATTTAGTTCACTAATTATGGGCTTGATTTGGATAAATATTTAAAATTCTGATCTTTCTAATGAGCGTGCTTTGATTAATTCTTAAGTATCGAGCTGTTGCTCCGATCATTCCCTTGTTTTTTTTTAAAGCTCGCATAACGTATTCTTTTTCAAATTTTTTTGAAGTCGCATAAAAATCATTTGTTAAGATGATTTCTGCTGTTCCTAAAGTATTTGATGATTCATGGATTATTTTTTTGTTAATCTCTTTTTGAAACCAAAGAGGAAGGTCTTGATAGGTGATAGTATCATTTTCTGAAGATTGAATGGCGTATTCGAGAATATTTTTAAGTTCTCGAATATTTCCTGGCCAAGCATATTCGTGAAATTTTTCAATTACTTGAGGATCAATTTTTGGTACTGATACATTAAAAAGAGATGAGATATCGTTGAGACATTTATGTAGAATCAGCGAAAAGTCTTCCATTCTCTCTTTGAGTTCCTTGAGTTCAAGAGTAATGACTTTGAGTCTTTGAAGGAGGTCAGCTCGAAATTCTAAATTTTTAACGGCTTCGGTTAAATTTTTATGCGTTGCTGCAATGACTCTTGCATTGACGTAGGTGCTTTCATTGGCTCCAATACGAAAAATCGTTTTAGATTGTAAAAATTCCAGTAATTTTGCTTGCATTTTTTGAGAAAGTTCTCCGACTTCATCCAAAAATACAGTTCCTCCTTGTGCAATTTGGAGACGTCCAGCACGACGTTTGTCTGCTCCTGTGAATGCACCTCGTTCATGTCCGAATAATTCGGATTCGAAAGTTCCTTCGTGTAAAGTCGCTAAATTTATATGAATAAATGGATTTGATTTTCTTAAGCTTTTTTCATGGATTTCTTTTGCCAAAGATGTTTTTCCCGTTCCGGTGGCCCCTGTAATGAGTACAATGCTATCGCTTTGAGTTGCAATTTTGATCGATTTTTCTAAATAATTCAGTTCTGTCATAGTTCACCTTTGGAATAAAAAATTTAAAATAATTTTGTTTAACTTTTTTGCATTACAAGACCATGTAAGCTAGACAAAGATGAGTCGTTTTTGTGGCGTACACATGAATCAATAAAATTTCAAGTACATATTTTACATTAATTTATTTTTTTTCAAAAGCTCATAGAATGCAATTGGGTTAATTCAAAGAATATTCCATATAGGGATATAGATCGTTTTCTCGTGCTTTGAGAATTTACGAAGATCTCTATGAATACTTGAATGTGACTGAGTATTCTATATAATTCTTTTTAGAATTAAAAGGATTTAAAGTTCATCATGGAGTCTTCGATTTGACCTGAAGCTCAGAATCAATGGGAGTCTTTCACAGAAAAAGATTAAGCTTGAAAGGAATGTGTCAATCAAGTGCTTTCTTATCAAAAGATCTTTGGAGATCTGATTCTTTTTGTATTTTCTGATTGCTTTTAGCAATCGCTTGAAAAGATTCCAAGCGCTGTTTTCTCTTGCTAATAAAAAAATGCAGGATGGCAATTGTGTAGAACGGAGCCTATATAAATGATTTAATCAAACTGTCTGAATAGTCATTTTGAAGCGCTGTGCAAATATTAAATAAAGAAGAAAAATGAGTTAATGAGGATCATATGGAATTTAGATAATTTTTTTGGAATGACATAGACAGATAATAATTTCAAAGAGCATCAAAATAAGTATTGGTTTCGACTTGTAGTGGGGTGTTTCGAGTTTCAAGTTTTTTATAAATTTAATTAATTTATTTGTGTGCCCGGCATATGCAATAACTAGTAGACGGAATGCGAGTTCCTGCCTCTGAAAGTAGGGAAGATCAAAATCAAGGGCGCTTAAAGAAATTCAATCAAGCTACCTGACGAAGGAATAACGGTCTGAGGGATGCGGGATCTGAAAAAAAAGGAAATCCTTTTTAATTCCATAGGTTCCATTGCTGAATCCCGCATTCCGCACCAAAACCATAAAAATCAAAAATTAAAAAAAATTAAATTTTTATGGTTTTTATTTGTCTTACTTTCTCAAAAAGGACCTCTTCTATAACAT
>Ga0208382_1000051_pt1 | contig 39524 bp, 25 predicted proteins | sample CryBogCBE28Sep08_FD_184582 | JGI IMG/M metagenome (GOLD analysis project Ga0208382, IMG submission 184582) | Freshwater microbial communities from Crystal Bog, Wisconsin, USA - CBE28Sep08 (SPAdes) | ecosystem: Environmental > Aquatic > Freshwater > Lake | place: Crystal Bog, Wisconsin, USA...
TGAAGATTGGCAAGAATGGGCTGTTAACAACAAGGTTCACGAACAGGTTGTTGGCTATGTTGGCTTTGCTAAACAAGACTTGTATGATTTTGATCCAAAATCTTCAAGCCGTGCGTTTGCTACTCCCCGTTCTTGGAGCTTTGTTAGCGACTTGCTAAAGGACGACGACTTGCCAGAAGGTACTTTGACCGATTTGGTTGCTGGTGCTATTGGTGAAGGTCTTGCTGTTAAGTTCATGGCTCACCGTCGTGTTGCCAAACAAATGCCTAACCCAGCAGACATTTTGAACGGCAAAGTTATTAAATGTGATATCAAAGAAATTTCTGCTATGTATTCTTTGACAGTGTCTATGTGTTACGAACTCCAAACCGCTAGCCAAAAGAAGGTTAAAGATTGGGACAAGATGGCAGATAACTTCTTCGGCTTCATGATGGACAATTTCCCAACTGAGTTGGTTGTGATGGGGGCCAAAGTGGCGCTCACGAACTATCAATTGCCGTTTGATGCGTCTAAGTTAAAGAACTTTGATCGCTTCCACGACAAATACGGTAAGTTCATTATCCAGGCTATGGAATAAAATTGGGGCTTAGGCCCCTTTTTTATTGACAAACTAGATAAATTTTAGTATAATAGTATTTTAACAGGAGCAGTAATGTCTACTCAAACTTCTACAGCAAATAAAAAACTAGCAAAAGCAGAACGTAAAGTATTTTCTGAATCGGAAAAAAACAAGATTGTTGAAAAACTTGTCACTGCTCGTATTGGTTTGCTGTTGCGCCATCCATTTTTTGGTAATATGGCCACTCGTATGAAGTTGATTGATGCCAGTGACTGGTGTAGTACTTTGGCTACAGATGGTCGAAACTTTTACTATAGTAACGACTTTGTTAATACACTGACTCCAAAAGAATGTGAGTTTGGCTTCGCACACGAAGTACTACACAATGTATTTGATCATTTGGGACGCCGCGATAACCGTGATGGTCAGTTGTCAAATATTGCCGCTGACTATGCTGTCAATCAAATTCTAAAAGATGAACGCATTGGCGAAGTTCCAAAAGATATCAAAATCTTTCAAGACAATAAGTATCGTGGCTGGAGTTATGAACAGATTTATGATCACTTGTACGAAAATGCTGAAAAGATTTCTTGGGAAGAAATCGGTGAATTACTAGACGAACACTTAGACGGCGATGGTGACGGCGAATCGATGGACGGTGACGAAGACAAGGACGGTGAAGAAATCGATGGCAGTGGCAAGGGCAAAGGTCGTCCTAAACTAACTGAAGAAGAAAAGAAAAAGATCAAAGACGAAATCAAAGAAGCTATGGTAGCGGCCGCACAGGCAGCAGGTGCCGGTCGTGTTCCTGCAGGTGTTCAACGCTTTATACAAGACTTTACCGAACCCAAAATGGATTGGCGTCAAATGTTGCGTATGAATATCCAAAGTATTCTTAAGAGCAACTTCAGCTTTTCTCGCCCAAATCGTAAATCGCAACATAGCGGTGCAGTGTTGCCAGGTATGATGAACGAAGAGACTATCGATGTATCTGTAGCAATTGATATGAGCGGCTCTATTAGTAATGCTATGGCACAAGACTTTTTAAGTGAAGTTAAGGGCATTATGGACGAGTACAAAGATTTCAAATTAGACTTGTTTTGCTTTGATACAGAAGTTTATAACTATGCTAAATTTACAGGCGATAATGCCGATGAAATCATGGAATATGAACCCAAAGGCGGTGGTGGTACCGACTTTGACGCTTGCTATAACTTTATGAAGGAAGAAGGCATTGAGCCCAAACGCTTCATTATGTTTACAGACGGTTATCCTTGCGGTAGCTGGGGCGATGAGAACTACTGCGAAAGCCTGTTCATTATCCACGGCAACGATAGCATTGTTGCACCGTTTGGACAAACTGCCTACTACAAAGAATAATATGTCTTTGAGCAGAGGTACTGTTAATCCGTTAGGTGTGCTAGGGTTAAGGAAATTAACCTTTATTCCTGCACACTTTGCTAAAATTTCTATTAACAAATATGTTGATACCAAATTATTAGACCAGTGGATTACCTATAACTTAAATAGTAGGTATGCAATTAAAAAGGGACTTTCGTTAGACTCAAACAATAAAATGATTGATTCAATCGAAATAGGATTAGAGGACTCCAAAGAACTGCTTATGCTATCTTTAGGATGCCCATTATTACATGACAATTAAAGGAAATTAAAATGAGTGATCAAGATCAAACCACACAAGATACAACCGCAGAAACAGCAGCTCCGGCAGCTCCAGAATTGACCATTGTCGATTTGCAAAACATTCGTTCTATCATTGACACAGCATCACGCCGTGGCGCTTTTAACGGTGCAGAATTATCTTCTGTAGGTACCGTATTCGATCGTTTGAATACATTCTTAAATGCTGTTGCACCAGCACAACAACCAGCTGACGAATCTACACCAGAAGCTCCAGCAGCCTAATTAGGAGAAGTACATGAGCTTTTTAAGACATGTAGGTAAAATGAAAAACAATAACGCCAAGATCGTTATTGTTTATAGAACATTACCTGGAGATTCCGGTAGTGCACTAGTATGCGGTACAAATGGTCTTCCAGACGTATGGCATAACTCTTTAATGAGCCTAGTGCAGGATGCCAGTGCCCAACAGGCCAACGAACTAGCAGACATTCTTGCTGTTCGTAGATTCCCAGATGGTAATCCAATTTTAGAAGCCTTGCACAAACAAGGTCATCTTAAAAAGGTTCCTACCAATGGTGTGTTGATGACTCCTACTACTAAAGATACCATTTTGTTAAGTGAATTAAACGCATTAATTGCACAGCAAAAAGGTGTTAGCATTGACGAACTAGCAATTACGGACGGGTTTAATCCTACTCCTAATTCTAGAAATCAAGCCAAGCGTGATGATCCAACTCGTACTACCAGTGCCAGTGTAAGCGGAGAAGATTTCTCTAACGAACCAGAACCAGCAGTTAATGCTCCTGCTCCGGTAGTAGAAGAAGATACCAGCAATATGTCTCCGGCTCAATTACGCTCACGTGCTGACAAGTTGTTTAAAGAAGCACAGGTCTTGCGTAAGCAGGCTGATGCAATCGATCCTCCAAAAAGCAAGAAAAACAAAGTTGTAGTAGACGCTGAATGACACATCCAGAACGTGCATATCTAGACGCATTAAAGAACATTTTAGAAAACGGTGAGGATCGTCCTGATCGTACAGGAGTAGGCACTCGCAGTATCTTTGGTCTTCAAATGCGTTTTGATTTAACAGAAGGGTTTCCAGCAGTTACTACAAAGAAGCTGGCCTGGAGAGCTGTTGTTAGCGAACTACTTTGGTTTTTAGAAGGCAGTGGAGACGAACTTCGTTTAAGAGAAATCTTACACGGTGATCGTAATAGCACAAAGACTACTATTTGGTCAGACAATGCCGAAGCGCCGTATTGGGTCAATCGAAAGCTAAAACGTAGCTCAGGTGACCTAGGTCGTATCTATGGCGTACAATGGCGCAGATGGCGTAAGCCTGTTATCCGAATTAACAAGGTTGTTCTTCAAAATCACGATCAGTTAATTGAGTTGATTGCAGGAATTAAAGACGATCCTTATGGACGTAGGCATATCATTTCTGCGTGGAATCCGGGAGAACTTGATTTGATGGCCTTACCGCCTTGTCATATTCTTGCCCAATTCTATGTAGCCAATGGTAAGTTGAGTTGCCAAATGTATCAAAGAAGTGCTGATTTTGGATTAGGTGTTCCATTTAACATTGCTTCATATGCATTGTTTACGCATATGGTGGCACAGGTTTGTAATTTGGAAGTAGGAGATTTGATTATTTCTGTTGGAGATGCTCACATCTATAATAACCATATTGATCAAGTCAAAGAACAGTTAAAACGAGAACCGCTGCCATTGCCCCAATTAAAGTTGAATCCAGATATTAGGGTTATTATGGATTTTGAAATGGAGGATATTGAATTAGTTGGATACGAAAGTTATCCGGCTATTACAATGCCAATGGCGGTTTAATACTTATATTAAAGGGTACTCCTAATATGCTAAATAATGTATGGAACATAAAACAATATATCACATACATCATAAAATCCCCAAGCATATGGGAGGGACTGATGATCCGAGCAATTTAGTAAAACTTACTATAGAAGAACATGCCGAAGCACATCGGTTGTTATTTGAGCAATTTGGAAATAAATTTGATTATATTGCATACCTAGCCCTATCAAAACAAATTGGGCACGAAGAAGCAAATTATATAAAATTATTAGGTCCAAAAAAATGGTCCGCTGAAGGGTTACAAAAATTAAAAGAAGGTGGTAAAAAACGAACCGGTGTGAATAATGGCTTCTTCGGAAAATCCCATAGCAAAGAAACTATACAAAAAAATAGAGAAGCACACACCGGTGAGAATAGTTGGATTAAAGGGATAGATCCAGCAGTATTACCATATACTAAAAAATATCAAATAACATACCCAAATGGAGAAACTAAAATAGTTGCAGGGTTAAAAGCAATAGCTACTGAATTCAATGTAAGTATTGAAAATGTACACGCAACTATTAAAAGAATTCAAAAAGGAATTATTCCTAAACGAGGAGTGTTTTCTGGAATAATACTTAATGAATTAACTTAAACTACTAGAACTTCAATAACACCAAAGCCCTGTGAATTACTTTGCAGGGCTTTTCCTATTACTGCACCCTCAGATACAGATTTAGCCGCTGTGGCATATCCCGCATAGTCACTGGTAACCAGTAGATCACCTCTTTCAATATAGCCGTGAACTTTGCAAGGAACACGGCCTTTTAAGGCAATTGCGGGGTGAGTTTCGTCATTTCCAGCGTCGGAATTCATTAAATAGGCAGGCTTTTTACTCACTATACCCGCTACCCTTGTATCAGCAAATTTAATAGTAGTTGTAACTTCTTTCAATCCGCCGATTACCAAAACAGTACCAACTTCATATACAGCATCGGCTTCATAGCGTTCAGCAAGGTCGGCATATTGTGCAGAAGTTGCTTGAGCATTTAAAACACCAGAGTTTGGATTATAATAGAAAGAAGCTGCTGTTTCTATTGTGGCAGAAATTCCGTTACTGTTAGCAACCAGCGGGACATAAAAATTAGAGTTTGCAGTTGATACTACAGTGTTTAATCCTCTAGCTGAAATTGCATCAGCGGCGGTTCCCCAGAGTAAATAACCAGACCCAGGATTAGAAGCACTAATACCTGTAGTAGGATCAGCACCATTTAGGCTAATACCTTTTTTAATTGATACAAATGAAGTACTTACAGGCTCTGTATTTGCAGGAGTAAAGGAATAGCTACTGATAACCAAAGGTACAATAGTGCCGCAATAGCCTGTTATAGCATCTCTCGATGCACCTGTATTATCTACAATTTTATTATAGGCCCAAGAACTGGCGGATGCAGATCCCGATGCAGAAGGCACTACCCAAGCAGTCCCACTCCACACACAGAGTTGATTAGATGCAGTATTCCACCATAGATCGCCTTTTGATGGATTTGTAGGTGCGGTCGATGTATACGGAACATTAACAATGTCTCTAAAAGTTGTACCGTTTGTAGAAACTTTTAATCTATTAGTAGTTTGATCAAACCAGATTTGTCCCTGTACTGGTTTTTTTGGCGCTGTAAGATTGGCAAAGTTTTGTAGTAAGTAAACAAAATTTTGATCAATAAAAGATCCATAACCTGCATAATTTCTGCCAACAAATGTTAGGCTAGTAGTTTGATTTAAAGACGCATCATTAACTGTGGTTAATGTCGATCCGTCGGTGTTGAGTAAAACATATGGCATAGTATTAATTACCTCGTATCCAGCATACATTAAATGTACTAGGAACTAAATTTGTTTGTGTATCGACTATATTGTTAGGTGCATTTGTTGTGTATATTAATGCACAATTTAATTGATCCCCATTGGCCATATATACTATTGTACTAACAGAAGATTGACTAATGACAATAGTTGATATTTTTCCACTAATTAATTCTGCTTCTTGAAGAAAAGATCCTGCTGTAATAGGTGAATTGTTAAGAAGAAGCACTATGGCTCCGCCAAATTGATATGTAAAGTCACTTAGTGTTGCAGGGTTAATTCCTATCGAAGCATTAACTTGATAATATCCTGCCTGTGTTGCTGTAAATATTCCTGTACCAGAACCATAAGTAGCTTTATTACTATGAGAAACCGAATCATATATTAACGGCAATGTGGTAAAACTATTAGGCGAGGTTAATAAATGTTGGAATGTAGTTTGACTTGCAACAAACACTGGACCATTTGTTGTAGAGCTGGCCGGACCCTGAGGACCGCTAACGCCACTAGGACCACTAGGTCCTGTTATGCTTGAACCGCTCGGACCACTCGGACCTGCTGGACCAGTAGCACCTCGTGAACCTGTAGGACCCATAGGACCGCAACCGCCCGCTGGGCCACTAGGACCAGATACCCCAGTAGGACCACTTGGACCGATCGGTCCGCAACCTCCAAGGAGACCGCTTGGACCTGTTGCACCAGTTGGACCGCTTACAGTACTAGCTGCACCACTAGGACCGCTCGGACCAGTGACCCCTGTTGCTCCCGTAGGACCAGTGACTCCTGTTGCTCCTGTAGGACCAGTAACACCAGATGCGCCGGATACCCCAGTTGGGCCGGTAACGCCGCTAGGGCCGCCGGCTGGGCCACTCGGACCTATCGGACCACATCCGCCAGTAGGACCACTCGGACCTACAGGGCCACATCCGCCAGTAGGACCACTCGGACCGGCTGGACCTGTAGGACCAGAAACGCCGCCGCCACAGGCACTGATTGCACGATATTCTACTCCGTCATAGAGATTTAAAACACCTGTTCCGGGATTGAACCAAAGGTCCCCTGCAGACAATCCACCTGGTTCTGAATGTGCTAGAGTTGCAGCACCCACAGAAGTGAATTTACCATCATATACTTTCATCTTTTTATATGTGGTATCATACCATAATTGCCCTTGTATAGGAGCATTTGGTGGTCTAACAGTTATATTTGCAGAGTTTGATAATAGTGTAATTAAATTTTGGTTATAGTAAGTACCGTAATTGTATACATCTTTTCCTACCAGTGTCAGGCTTGAGCTAACGGTATCAACTTTTCCAGAAGGAATAATTGTTAAAATTGTACCTGTATTATTGTAAATGGTATACGACATAGATTACATTCCAGGTGTTAAGCTCTGCACTCGAATTGTGTAGTCAATTTGAATTACGCGATTCAAAGATTTTTGTACAGGGTGAAAAATTACATGAGTTAACAGAGGGCCTGTTCCTTGTCCATTAGGACTAAATGCTCGTAGACCCAGTTCGTCAAATACATAAGTACCATCAGAGTTAACAGAATTATCAAAGGCCAATTGTCCGTTTGGCTCACCAAAGTCTAACAGACAATTAACTAAAATATCGCTATAGTATGCACCGGCAACATGTCGTACCTGCATGAAGTTTCTAGCAGGATCTAAGTCATAGCTTTGTTGAGCATCTACAGTTTTGTAATATGTTTGATTATATAAACTAGCAGCAGATCCTAAATTGTTAGGTGTAAGATATGTAATAATACCAGTATCATCTACACGACTACCACCATTGCCGAATGCCATTCCTTCAATAGTGCCAAACCCTTGATTGCTAAGACTATTAGCCATTGCAATACTAAAATTTTCATAATGAATAGCATTGGCTTTATCTACTAGAACAACAACATTGTCCTTTTCTGTAACGTCAGAAATTTTAATATGTCCGCGAACATGGACTCCGCTTAATTCATTTGGTTTAGATGTCATAGTGTTTATATTTTCCATAGCAGTATTTATGATTAGTATTATGTAGTATTTTTATCTACGATATTTGTCCGTAATATCTATTATTTGGAAGCATCGCTCTACCATCTTTTAAGAACGAAGGAATGGTCGAGTTGCTATCAGTCATCGATACAGGTTGACCGCCGTCTCTATCGTTCCAATCATTAGTAGCCTGGGTCATAGTTTTAACAAAGGTTAATCTAATGTTATCTTGTAGAGTCACTGTAGCAGTGTTTAATACAACACACGAAGTGACAGTATTGATCGTAAAATCTGGTGGTAGATATTTCATACCTGCATAGATATATCCCGGGGCAAGATTGCTCTCAAAACCATTGCCAGTGAAGACCCATACTTGGTTAGTAGAAGTTACAAGATATGCATTGCCAATTTCAGTCGATGTATGCCCTAGTGCAGTTAAGTCAGCAACAGATCCGACGATACTAGACATAGGCAAACTATCATATGTAGAAGTTGTATCAGTTATATAGCTTCCTGACTTTCTTAGTAGATAACCTGCATAATAAACTTGTAAAATATCTTCAGGGCGTTGGCTATCTGTATATGTAGTAGGCAATGTAATCCCGTCAAATCTAATTGTAGCAGTTGAATTAGGGTATGTCTTATTCGATAAAGAATTTGAGAAAATACTATATTGATTTATCAATGCATTAGTAAATGTATTTTGAATTAATGTTACATCAGTGTATGATAAAGATTGATAAGACCCTTGATCGAACACCGTAGTACCTGCCGGCAACAACGGATTAATACCTGTACCATAAGTAGCTCTTCTTAACTGACTTAATACATGTACCCCATTAGTTGCTGACGACGAAAAATATTCAATTCGTTCGTCGTTAATTAATACAACTCCGGGAGTATTGGTTATAATGTCAGGTGGTGTAAATCCAACTATCGATTCTATATAAATTTCAGTATTAGTAAAAGACAATGGTTTTGTCAATCGAGTAGAAGCATCTCGATTTATTCTTGTAAATGATGTATTACCTAAAATATCATAGAATATACGATATCCTAAAACTGTTGAAGTTGATCTGGTATAAACATTAATACCAAGTGTATCAGTTATATGCCCCGGCATTAACTCTTCAGGAGCATAACTAGAGTTAGGAGTTACGAATCCGTATTCACCATCTAGTGTAATATCAGCAGGATTTACTCCAAGAGCATCTATAATAGTGCCATCAGTCCAGGTGCCGCCTTGAATATAGCTATCGGGTTCGTAGCCGCCATAGGGATTTTTAAATCCAATGCCTTCATATTGCCCGCCAACTACAACTCCTGGGAAGCTAACACCTACCATTAATTGATCAGGGTCAACCCCCGGCATACCCTCTGTAGGAGCATATAGGTTATAGATTCGATCAGCTGCATTATACAAATCATAACTCTTATCATAATGTACCGTTAACTTTGTACCCTTTGCAGGAATATTTGTTAAAAATACAAGGTCAGTATAGTGCTTGCTATATCCGTTGACTAGCTTGGTATAATTCTTTAAGGTATAATCGACAGATTGAACCAATATTCCACCTAGAAGAATTTTTATTTTAGATCTATCAGGTTTTGCGGCCCAAGATAATGTATAGGCCTTACTAAATCCATCACATACAAAAGTATCAACTGTAGAAGTGCTACCAATTTGTTTTACAACAGAAACTCTATCGAATTTCATTTCAATATTCATTTCTCTTACGGGATTAAATTCAACTGTCGAAGTAGATACTGCTTGAGCAACAAACTTGGCACTATCTGAATTATAATATGAAGGGAAATCAAAGTCGTCAAATTTACTATTGGTATTATCAACTAAAGGATAGGTAGTTAAAAATGTTCTTATCTGAGTATGATAAGGTTTTACTTCTTCGACATATTGCTGGAAGTATGTATCATCCAGTAACTTATATACAGGCGGTTGGCCTAGGTTTACTGCATTATTGGTAACATTAATAAACGAAGTCTTAAATGTCCAGTCTAACATCTTTTGTTCGGACAGGGCATATTTTACTGCTGTAAAGAACAACAAATTCCAATTGACTCTTAGTTCATTAATGAATATATCATCTCTTAATGCAGTTAGAATATATTTTATTTCAACATCAGGGGTTTGATCATATAAGGTTTGATCATAGGTATCATTATTATTAAACCCGTATGATGAACTCCAAATAGAATTTGATATTTTTATAGTTCCATTTTGACTATACAACAAATTAAAATTATTACTAAATGTTCCCTGTGTTGTTGTAGGATCAATATATTCAAGTATTATATAATTTCCGTTACCACCATTTGATACTTTAACATAATCACCTATATTTAGATTTAATGTTTCTAGATCGTAAACATTGCCTACAGTATATGCATAGTCTCTATAAGGTTTATAATCAGCACTTACCCAATCTACATAATTCCAATATAGTGTTGTATTATATTGCTGAGTATGATAGCGCAACCAAGCACCATCAGTGAAGATAAATTCAGACCATTTACCATTATAAGTAGAATCATTTAATACAATGACAGTATGTACTCTTGGCGATGCTGTAAAATTACTTGCATATCCCGATCCTTGGTTAATAATACTTACAGAAATTATCTGCCCTTGTTCATTTACCACCGATGATACTTTTAATCCTATACCACGCGGGTTATCTGGTAGATTATCTAAATTAGTAAATGCAGGTCCTTGATAACCTATTTGAGAGCCTGTATTATCATATGCAGGATTTAATGCACCGTATCCGTTGCCAGCATTTAAAATGCTAGCACCAGTAACATTACCATTTTGATTTACGGTAAATTCTATTTCTGCTGTAACAAAAATACTGGTATCAATTCGATCAAAGGCATAATTATCTTCTACTAGTTGATCATATCGATTTAAACTAACATCCGGATAATTTTCTTGTGCTTCTAAATTGGCAAGACTATAATTGCTGGTTATTATAGTAGCTGTTAGTACTGAATTTGCAAATTCAATAACATTACGCAAAGCCTTTATTCTATCGACAAACATTGTTTGGCGAGGTCGAATCTCTATTCCGTAACGAGTGCGAGAAGATAGGGTAGGATCGGGTACAATATTACCTAGACTATCGTGTCCTAGTAGACTATCAAATAACTTTTGCTCTAACGAAGAGCTTGGCATACTGGCGGCGGAATTTTCTTGTAGCAACAACCACGATGTATGTAGTGGAATAGGATTATTAATAGTATCCTGAGATACATTAAGATTAATTCTGTCTCCGATTAATAAACTTCCAACATTGCTCAATGCAACGGCATTTTTAGATATAAATGCAGCATAATGCAATCCGTAGGCAGTAGGGTCTGCAATAACACTAGCTACCTGATAAGAACTTATTCTACGACCTGCAACATTAGGAGTAGTAATTTTATTCTTAACCCAGTAAAAATATACATTACTAAATGTGCTGGTTATTGGATCATACACCTGTTTAACACTAATTGAACTATTATCGGCAAATTTAGGTTGGCCGCTGATCCCCTGTGTTAGGCCTGCAGGAGTATCTGCTTGAGAACTCCACTCGCTAGGTAGTAATGTAGATCCTACCCACTCATAAACATCAATAGTAGCACCTGGGAACAGATTACCCCAGTTGTTTTTACGATATTCTAATTCGCCTTGTTCATACCATATAAATTTTGCAGTGCTTAGATCCCACCATAGTTCACCTACGTGAGCATCTAACCAGTTTTTATTAGTATCAACATTCACTCCGGCAGTACCGATAGAATATATAGCAGGGTCACTGATCAACTTATAAGTTAACTCTTGTTCAGCAGTTCCGGAAATCTTTCCCTTTATAGGATCAATAAACTCTAGATATTCTAAAACATCTTCTTTAAATGTATCAAGTAAAGTTATCTTTTTAAATGTGTCAATAACTGTTAAATCTTCTTGAACACGCAGGCGTTTTAATCCTTTGACAGCAGCATCTACAACATCAAATTGTACAATTCCGCTGACAGCTGAATGATTGCTAGCCGAAGGAGCACCTACATAGATAATATTGTCGTTGCTTATTGCTAGACTATTACCGTAATTGCTTCCCGACAATGTATTGAAATCAGCTGAAGTAATTTCCTGTGCATAGACAAATCTAGAATCGTGTTTAACATATAGATAAACAGCTCCTGAATCAGTTATGCTATCATAAAAAGTTGTAGATCCCTGATCGAAAATATCAGTACCGTGATCAAAGGATGTTGTGGCTTCGAATGTACCTTTAGATGAAATAATTAAATGATCAACTGAAGAATTTACATCAATAGAAATACCAAAATTTGAGTTACCATCTGCACTAGGATTTGTTATAACCTGTGTTAATGTAAATATTCCATTAACATTAGCATACACAGCGACCTGCCCTTTTGCATCAATTGAATTATACGAGTACGGATCTGAGACAAACAAATAATTACCAGCTGTTGATACATGAACTGTTGTTCCAAATGCTTGTCCATTCTCAAATGGCGATGTAATTAATTGCGATTGATAGTAAAAATAATTGAATATAGAAACAACACCAGTTGAGTGACCTGGGGCACTAATTGCAACATAGCTGCCGTTGTCTGCACCGCTGATTGAATAACCCCATTGATCGCCACTCGACAAGCTGATACCCGTTGGTGTTAGTGTACCACGAGATGTTGCTGTTAAAGGAGCACCTTCAACCTTGTATTGGTGTACAGCACCAGTGGAGTTTGCATTAGGTGCTCCCACCAGCATTGTTTTACTAGCAACATTTTTTTGTACAAATAAGCTAGAACCAAAATTACCGTTTGCTTCAGGGCCTGTTATTACTACTAGAGACTGTTCTTCTAGGTACTGATTAATGCCACTGATTTTTACAGCACCTCTATTACTAGAAGATCCCGGAGCGCCTGCAAAGATTAATCCATAAGTTGATGTTGAATAAGGTAGACTATCATAGGCTACAGAATAGCCCAATCCTAAACCATTGTCAAAATCCGGATCATATTGAGTCAATAGTGAAAGATTTTTGTTGTTAACATTGTAGACAAATACACGACCAGCACCGTCATTTGGATCAAAATAAGGCGAGCCCGATACCAATACGGTTCCATCAGATGATAGATCTATGCTATATCCGTGTCCTTGCCCCGTTGGTGTATCGGATGCCAAATAGGCTTCGGACGTATAGTTGTTTACTTTCTTGTATACTGCCCAAGGAGTAGAGCCATCTCGAGCACCGTCGACCCAGTATAGAGATCCGTCCTTGTTTAGATAAAGATCTGCATCATCGGGTAGGGCATCAAAAGATGCATATCTAGCACTGACAAATTCAAATAGTTGTCCCGGCGACAACAACGGAGCATTGGTAATAGATGCTAGTGTGCTAGCAACAGAGAATTGGTTATACTGAGGTATTTCTTGAACAATGTATACACCGTCAACTTGGCTATTAAAATTAACAACAGATATAACTGTACCTGCTGATAAATTATGTGCTCTGTCTGTGGTAAATGTAATACGACTTACTGGTTTACTAACATATACTCCTACCACTTGAGCAGTAGATTTTGTATATCGCAGCACATCCCAGTTACCATCTTGTGTAAATCCTAACCATATCGTGTCGCCGCTGTTTAGTTTATTGTTGTTTGCAATATCTAATAAACTATTTTCGTTGTAGGCTGTGGCAGTAATATCATCAAGTCTTACATAACCTGCTGACAATAATTTTATTATATCAGTCGTTGATGTTGTAACAAATGATCGACTAGCCGTATAATTCTTTGGTAGAATTTCTAAATCACTAGGAGTAACATAGTGTATAGAATCATTAGGATTTGAAGTCGGAATTAAATCTACTAGACTAATGATTTGCGGATTTTCTATAAATGTTCCTTCCGTTAAAGGAATCTCTATTTCTTGATAGGTAGAATAAGAGCCATAATGGCCTACGCGGAATGCCCATTCTTCGTTATAGGTAATATCACCTTGTAGATTTTGTAGGCTGGCTTTGCCTAATTTGGCAATGGCATTCTCTGTGCCTTTTTCTTTAATAAATCCTTGATAGAATTTATATTGTGCAATAGGATCAGTAAAGACATTGTTTAGATATACTCGGGGAGTGTATCCTGTTAAATGCTGTGCCATTTTTTCTTGACCGACATCAAAGTTATCGATGTCTAGGCTATAGAAATCTTGGAACTGATTAGTTTTATAATTAAAGTTAGGTAATAGTTTAGGCTTCGGTTTCCCTGTCAATGTATTCCAGAGTGCCGCATCAAATGCCGGTGTAGCACCTATTGCATTAATTGCACTGTAATAATTTCCGTTGTAATAAACAACATCCCCAGGACGATACGAAACATACGGAGACCATACGCTGGTTATTGCTTGATCATAGATAAATCCGGGACTATAAATATCACCGTTCCAATTAGCAGTTCTAAAACCTACTAATTTCATTCTGTGTTGACGACTGCCAGTTTCAATATTAAAAATAACATCGCCAAAATCATCTTTATTATCAAATATAATTCCGTGTTCTTTTTGTATGCAATTTAATCTTGCAAAATATATGCCAGCCGTATTAGGTAGGGTAGCAATTGTGCACAATCCATTTAATCTAGAAATAGTTAGATCCTTTTGAGGATACGGATTGCCGTCAGCTTTTAATATACTATATTGATAAAAATTGTTAAACAAATTATCAACTACCACTCGGTCAGCTTGGAATTTAATTTTATCAGCAAATGGACTTATTGTGAGTACGCTAGTGTCGCCCCAATTTTGTGTCGACCAAAAGAGGAACTCATTGGCTGAAAAATTCCAATCCAAAACTACATCTAGATCAATATTATGTTCGTCAAATATAAATCCTTGATCAGTTAACCAGCGACCGTAACCTAGAATAAAATCATACACTTCCTGTATAGATGTAAATTCTGTTCCATACAGCACACGAGTCGGAGCAGGATTAAAGTTAGAAGCTATTTGAACCGTAGCACCGCCCTTGGTAGGCAAACTAGGTAGGATTTGATACAATGCAGAATTAAACACCTGCTCTGCTTGGTGAGCTATGGTAACTCTATAATAATTACTACCGTATTGAACAATTTGCCCTACAGGATAGAAGTTTGTAGAATTGCCTGCCTTGGCAGTGGTAACTTGTTCGGTAGATAAACCAGTAGCTCCTTGAGACCCGCTAGGACTCCAGGTAACATATGGCTCAGTAACACCGCCAATGGTTATTGTACGAGTATTAGAATTTCTTAAAGGAATATAACAATTAAAATATGGCTCTTGGGTATCATATCCTCTAACTACAAAATTTCCATTATTTTTTTCTATGATAATTCCAGAAACACCTAACGATAAAATAGGATTGCTAGAATTTAGTCTAAGAGTATAATTCTGATTAGGCAACAATGCACCCGGATCTCTAGTAGTAGGCTCATATGCATCAATGATGACTTGCAAGGTTGATTGATCAACAAATCCGCCTACCTTAAAGAATAAGTTATAGTTCGCATAAGATAAATCTTGTTGCAATTCATTGAGATAATTAGTAGATCTTTGCTGTCCTACTTCTGAAACTAACACACTATAACCATTAGTCAATGCATTATTTTTTTCAAAGATAGGAACAGAGTTGATATTTAAAAACTTATATTCAGATCCGTATGTCCATTGACCTGCAGAATTTTTAAACATTCGACTAGGGTCATACATATATGATGCGTAGACTAATGGTCTAGTCAATGCTAACAATTTTTGTAGTGCAAATGGCCAGTAACTACTTCTACGCCAAGCAGTTTCTTGAGGACCTTGGTCGCCTGCTTGCCAGTCGCGGCGTATATCAGGCGGTGCTCCGGCAGTGACAAGATTATCAATCGGTGATAACAACTTGCCATAGTCATCCACAGGTATAATTTCGCTTAGACCAGGACGAGCATAAAAAGCATGAACTCCTTTAGTAGGACCATCGGCAATATATCCTTGTTCTAAATCATTCCATAAAATTCCATTACCGGAAGTATACGGGGCAGGTCCGTATCTATCTTCCCACCAGTCGGGCATAACACTGAATCCTAGCATTTCCCAAGGACAAATATGAGGGCGATCAGTATCGTAGAAATATTTAAACAACGATCTCCAAGATCCCGCCACAGGGCTATCTAATAATGAGCTGTAGGATTTAGAATAATTCCAGGTCTTTGGGGTAGATGCACTGAAAAATTTAGTATTGTCTGTATAGTCAATGCTGTATTTTCCAGCCCATCTTGTAAAATCTTCAGTGACTATTGCATTAATTTCGTCAATGGAATAGTCTGTTGTTCTAAATGCACCAGGTATAATTGTATTAACATCTAATAGGTCAGGGTTGTATCCTACCTTTATATTATTATAAACACGCTTTTCAAACTCTAAAATTGCATCATCTCTATAATCGCCGTAGGCAACAGTAATACTGCCGTCGTGTCCTTGTATGACTCGCTGATGTACCACATAAGTAGTATCGATAAAAATAGATGGAACATACTTAGGATATAGACCCAACTTGCTAGGAGTAGGCGGAATAAAAGATCCGCGAGTATCTGCATAGTCCTTTAATAAAATTTTATCACCAAAATTTAATTTTATTAAAATGTTTACCAACGGATCAACAGTATCAAACGTATAATCTCTGCCGTAGACTAATTGTTTTCCGTTTACATATACCAACACAGATCGTTGACTCAACGAGTTTAGATCAAATTCTGTGAATAATGGATAGCTTGTAACATTAATATCTGCTACTACCCAAGATCTTAATTTAGCATCATTGCCGTAGGCCAACATATCTGATTGATAATACGGACTTAGAGGACCCTGACTAACATTCATTGTAGTCAGTGCTTGATCTAGGGCAGCAATAGGATCTGTTTGATTACTAGATTTAGTTAATTGATTTATTAAACCAAATTTAAATTGATTATATTGATCACTAGCCTTGGTAATTGCATCTATAATGCTATGTTCTTTTTTACCAATAAACATGTGTGCAAAAGAAATAGGATTTGCATTAGATATCAATTGAGTACCGAGGTGGCTATAATTGCCCATGTCTCTAAGATTAATACCGCCTAACATTGTAGTTTGATAATTAGGCAATTTATTAATCATAGTATTAACATGTTCTGTTAATTCACTGAGTGTAAAAGACGATATAGAACCATTTAACGGATTGTTAGTTAAACTTAGAGACTCTAAATAGTATCCAGAATTTGTAGGAGTCTGAGAAGTGTAAGCCTCAATTAATACAACATCAGAATTAGTTAATGTATTGTTAAAATTTATGAAATATCCGCCGACAGAACTTGTTGTTATCGAGTATTTGTCGTTGGTTAATTTTATTTGAGAATTATTTAGGTATACATCTGTGATTAAATCTTTATCCAATAACGGGCTATTAACTGATGTCAGTTGTATTGTTGATGTAGGAAACTTAGGTGTTGTGACCTGTAAAATAGGTAAATGATAATTAGGAACACTATCCCAGATATTATAAAAATTATTTCCTACTTTAAAGTATGTAATAGAGGTTGGAATAGAATACGATTCTAATGAATTAATTACAACATTAATTTTATCATTACTAAAGTAATTAGCAAACAAGAAACTACCTATGGCATTGATATTTCTATATGAAAGAGGGAATCCTAGATAAGGATCTGCTTCGCCTGTACCCACTTGATAACCAAAAATTTGATTACCAGTAAAATTGTCTAAGTAATAATCAGTATCGCTATAGCTGTTGCCAGACTCGTCGAATAAATCAAATAAGGGAGCCTGATTTAATTTAGTTTTTTGTTGTGCAAAAATCCAAGTGCTGCCATTATACCACCAACTAGATCCTGCATAAGTTGATCCATTAGTAATTGTTACTACCTCAGAAACACTAGGAATATTGTCATAGGTAGGTTGTAAAGTAACGGTTAATTTTCCGTTAATAGGAACAAATACCACTTCATATATTTTTCCAACGATTCGAGGATCTTCGGCGGCATTAAAAATAATACGATGACCGGGTTCTAGCATTACTCCATCAACATACACCGATGAAAGACCTGTTCTAGGATTAACAAGGACACCGTCTATATCATTAAAAGGAAAAACACTGGTTGTATCAATAAAATCAACTGGCTCTACACCAATTGATCCAAAATTATAAAGTTGAATTCCTGCATTAAATTCTATAATAGGTCGCTGTGCTCGTTTGTCAGCCGGAAGAACTGGCGGTATTCCATTAGCTGCTGCACTTGCAATAATAACATCTCGATGCACCCAGCGATTATATCTAGACCAAGGATTTAAATCAGGGCTGGCACGATTGATTGTAATATATTCAGGATTAACCGGCAAGCGTCTGTTAGAATCAAAACCAAAGTTTGCAAAAGAATCACCGTCAAATTGGTCTCTGTAAACTGACGAATAGCTAACATATTCTGTATAGGTATTGGCAGAGACTACAAGATCGTCAAGTAGTACTAGAGTAATGCCGGTACCTACACCCTCTACATAGTATTCATTACGCCAATATTTTTTATTCACTTCGGGATTACTAAATGTCACTATCATACCATTAGACAATGTAACATTTAATCCAGTGACTGTAGCTGTAAAAGTATAAGAAGGTTGTCCTACAATATCTCTGTCAACATCTAACCCAGGAGTAATAATTTCAATAACTTCTGTAGTATCTGTACCCATCCAGTAGTAGTGCTGATAGTTAACAAGTTTATCCCAATCGATATGAGGATTGTAAGAATAAATTTCAGATCTAAACAATCTATCTAAATTATTAGTATTTGCACCTTTTACACCAAGTTCGTTGATAAGATCGTCGTAACCTTGCACATCTTGTATGTTGCTAAGAGCATCTCTAGTTACTAGAGCAGGATCTAGCTGATAATCTCGTCTTAATTCCGTATTTTCAGCAATGTAAACATCACTGGTAGAGTTGTAAGTAGGTGTTAACTTAGAACCGATATAGCCGTCGATGCGTTCCAACTGAGCAGGTTGAATCATTTGATCCAGCGTGCTGGCTAGAAATTTTGCATTTCTATCAGTTTGCAAAGTGATAGGTAAAAAATTAACTGATCGAATAGTTGCGGTTGTCATTATTAAGAATTATTAGCGTTGGTTATAATAGAAGTAGTATTCAATTGGCTGGCAGTAATAGCTGATATAACTTTTATATCAGCAGCAGTTGCTCCACTTATAAAAATTTCGTTACTTTGACAAGCAACTTCATATAAACTTCCAAAGTTATTAACAGTAGGTACAATAACAAAGTTAGTAATATCAGGTGTTAACAAGTTCATAACATAAGCAGATAATTCACTGAAGTAAAAACTCTGACCAAAGTCCCAATTTTCTAATGCAAAGAATTGATTGATTGCAGATAAAATACTAGCAATAATTTCATTCTGACTCTTTGTGCTAGAAGCTGATTGAACAGCTTTAAAAGTACCTTGCAAACTAGCAGGAGCAGAACTGCCAAATAGAACTTTATATGTTACCGGTTGGTAAATGATCTCGTCGCTGATTGTTTTAATAGGTTCTAAGTCACTGGAGTAGTTTGATGCAAGACTTTGACTAGTAGGCGGTAAAGGTTGGGTTCCGTTGCCTGTAGATAACCAGTTTCTAAATGCAGTATCATAGGCTGTAGTCAACATGTAAACATCAATGATATTACTCTTACTAGGATCAATTCTGTAATCTTGACCAGTGTTATGTTGATACTGGAATTTCAATCCACTACGACCGGCATAACATAGATAATTAGGGTTATAAACCAATTGCAATCCGTTAGCACTTACATTTTTTACTGCACCGTCATTGACTATATAATATAGATAATCACTATCAAGACCTGCGTTTAATGCATCTTGTTCTGTGTTATAAACAATATACAACGAACTGTCTAATAAGTTATATGTTAAGCCGTCGGATCCTAGTTCAAACATTACATAAGAATCCGAAGTACCTGTATTGATGCTGCCTACAATATTATTAAATGTATCAGGATTGGTCATTTCACTAACAGTGCCTGATCCTTCGTAGGTATAGAAACTAACCAATACTTTGCTAGGATCAACATAACCGTCAGACTCGACAATCGAGTCATCAATTTGCCATTTATAATCAACACCAAGTGCCGAGCTAGTGTTAGGAGCAGCATTTACTGATAATACGTCAATTTGATCTTTAACAACAGAATTATTGGTATAGTCAAAATTTACACTAGCAGAATCTACCATAAATCCAGTTTGTTTTATACTTTCAAATATATAGTTGCAGGTTCTATACAATACTTTATAAGAAATTCCTGTCCAGGTAAATGCCACTAACCAGCTTGAATCTTTATTTGTATTAGTATCATCATTTTGATTAGTGAGACTAAACGAATCAGCTAGGTTTAAATTAGTATCTAGAATAACATTCCAGGTTCTATTAACAACATCAAAACTTAAACCAAAGTTAGTTTGAGTCAAGCATAAATTTACAATATCTGATTCAAACGAATAAGAAAAAGAACTAATAAATGCCGGAATAATTTCTGTTGGAACAGCACCATTACCTATATTATTGCTGAAAATAACAGGACCAGTTCCGTCATTTAGATTTCCCAGGCCGTTATTAGCACCGTCTCCTATTATCTGCAATACTGTGGTCCACATATAGCTAACAGTTTTACTCGATTGAATCGATGTTATTTTTCCGTTAGGTAAAAAGTAACTACCGGCCGGTGGAACAAACTTAATCATCGATCCGGCAGTTATATAAGATAAAGGAGCATAGGCACTCGATCCTACAGGTTGAGGAGTAGTGCCGGCTTTAAAATAACCGCGACTTTGACCTGCAACAGCATTAGTTAGATTCCAAGTATATCCGCTGGCAGTAATTGCATAGCTGGATTTTCTGTATTGATCTAAATAGAAAGACAATAAAGATCTACTAGCAATAATAGGTTCTAGGTGTTTTTTTATAGCAGTAAAAATTTGATTATTGCTGATAAAAGAAAATTCAAAACTATTTTGAGAGATATTTTTATATAATACTCCGTCGTCAGCAAATATATTAGTAGAGCTGTATTTTCCACTAACATCACTTAATTCAAAGTATTTGCTTACTCCGCTAGAAACTCGAGCAACGCTTTTAACTTTCAATACATTACTGGTAACTGTCAGTGGAGCAATATTATAATCCTCAGCAGTGACCATACGGTTCTGTAGATAATAGTTTTGAGGGGCATTTTGTTGAATACTAGCATTAGTTTCAGTGGCCGCACTATTATTAACGGTATATTGAAGACCTAGTGTTAATGTTAATTTGTTAGGTTGTCCTGCTTTGTTAATATAAGGAATATCAACGCTTATACCGCTCATTTGTTGGGGAGTGATAGAATATACAAGACCGTTACTTTGTCTATAGTATAAAACAAACTGCCCTTTAGGTAAATTTCCAAAACTACCGTCGGCAAAATTTAAATCTATCTGATCCGTATCTCTGTTAGTCACACTATATACATTTCTAACATTTTGTTTAAGACTATTATAGATAACATTATTACCGATGACATTAGGAACCTGTGTCCAAGGTGCAGACGGATATGTACCGTCTGCATTTAATTGCCATAGCCAAACATCAGTATTATTAATACCACTGACATTGATACCAATAATTTCATCAGGTACTGGATTATTAATTGTAAAATTGCTCAAGGCTAAAGCACCTTGTTTGAAAAATGCAAAGAAGCCGGTGTTTGCACTACCAGAACCTTGATTATCATTTTGATAAATGAGGCTCACTGCAGTTCTAGGGGCAGGGGCAGATTCATATATAAAATCTTTGCCAGAAAATGTAGCAGGTACAATTTCAAAATTCATATAGGTACCATTTATGTTTTGGCTAAAACTATAAGCAGGTACATCAACATTAGAACTATTGATCAGATATTGTTCTGTATAAATTCCGTTTAAATTTTCATTACGATCATTAGGTACACCAAATGCTGTAGACCCGGGCATGGCCGCGTTCACAACCGCAATAAATTGTTGGTACCAATTAGTGTTTGAAGGATCATTCCATGCAACACTTACATTAGCAAGATTAACTCCAGTAGCATCAATGACATTTTCTGTAGTAGAAACACTGGTTATCTTTAACAATCCACTAGCAGGAATATTACGTTTAGGAACATACCCAACTAACTGAGCCAGGCGTAGTATACTATCTCGGCGTTGAGCAGTTTCTAAGAAATTTTCACGGGCATTTAAGTCAATACGGAAACTTAAATTTTGCCCCATATAGGCAATAAGATCGACTAGAGCAATATATTCACTGCTATCAATGAAGTCATTAAAATCTTCGGGATAGTTTTCTTGTAGATAAGAAATTAAAATACGACGAATAGTGTCAAAATCGTAACTTTGAAAGTCTGCGTTACGAAAGGATTGATATATTTTGGTCCAATCTTCTGTAACTAGTAGCTGTGAGTTTGTTGCTGGAATGGTCATATTATTGCTCTATACCGTATTTATTGTATGCATAAACTTGGTACATTATTGTTGCTGTACCGTTAAACCAATGTTTTGATCAAAGGTTAGTTTTAAATTAGTAGACTGGTCAGTACCATTAAGCACAAGAGTTACTTCTATGATATATCCAGCATTATACTCTGTTAATTTAATTTGTGTCGGAGTAGCTCTAGGATCGCTAGTGCAGATAGTTTTAATATCTTGATTCAATGCTTCTCGCAATTGGGGCGTCATTGGTTCCATTATGGCATCCCAGATGATACTGCCAAAGGCAGGCTTCATTACTCTTTCGCCTTTGCGAGTATTGAATTGATTTAAAATATCTTGTGCAATCAGGTCAAGGTCAAATAGCTTTGATGTAGTGTTAGCAGGATTTTGTGTGCTGAAGCCCACATAAAACTGACTGGTTTTAGTTACCTGCTGTTGTACAGCATTAGCATTAGATATTTCAATTGACTTGTATGGCATGATATAATATTTATTGTCCTGTAGTTACTGGGTGTCCTTGGCTATCGGTTAAGATACCACCTGTGCCTGTTTTAACAGCGTTTGAAGGAGTACTACTGCTAGGTTGCAGTTGTCCTAGGAAACATTGATAGAATCCTAATTTTGTAGCGTGTATGTCGGGAGTATTGAACCCCACTGCTTGGCAAGCTGCTTCAAAATAACCAGCATCAGTTTGTGCAACCTTAACACGATCTAAGAAATATAGCACACTGACCTGAGCAGCAATGGTCGGGTCTGATAACATGTCGGGTTTATCAGTCAATGCTGTGGGACTAGACACTAATCCTTTTTTATACATCAGCTGACTATACTTGGCATAATTTGCTCGGCCAGTTAGCTGTATAAATCCGCGACCGATAAATGCACTACCATCTCCTGATTGTGTATTACCCAAACCCTTGCCCTTGGCAGTATTAGATCCGTATAAAAATTCAGGCAGGCTATTGTTAGGATTGCCAACATATTGTTGAGCCAGTGCTTGATCGCCTTTAAACACCGTTGGAAATACCTGTAACAATCTGGCTGCCGATGTGTAGTTAAAACTTTCTGTAACCACTTTCCAGCGGCTTTCTCCACCAGCAATACCCAACAAACTAGCAACAGCATAAGGAGATGTTAATCCTAGTTGTGAGGCGGCGGCCTTAAGAGCACTAATACCTGCCTGGCTTGCAGGAGCATTGATATCTTTAGCATACTTAGGATCGCAGGTATCCGGTATAACATCAGGAGTATTAGCAGGCGGTTGAATTCCTGCATCAGGACTCGGCGGTACTCCTGCAGCAGCTCTTGGTGATGTAGGAGTTGTTTGTAGTGTAACATCAGTTGCTGTAGAACTAAATTGACTGGGATTAATATTTTCGTGTTGATCCCACGGCTCGTGAGTAGGAACACGCTGCATAATAGATTTAATATCTGTAGTTTTATATTTGTTATTTTTTAAGGCCCAACTAGTCTCAGGACTACGATTAGGCAAACTAAAGATAGACAGCGGCGGGGGCAATGTAGCAGCATCTGCTGTATTGGGTGCAGGTGCAGCAGGCCCATTCATATGAATCTTAGAACCAGTCTGTATTATATTGCCATTGGCATCAATACTAAAATTACCCCCCGAGCCTATCTTAAAATTTTCTCCAGAAATAACATTTACTTCGTGACCGGTGGTAATTTTTAAATCTTTTACTACAGAAAAGTTTAAGTCTTGAGCAACAGTACTTCTAACAGTTCCGCCGACTGTATGATCAAGATCGTTTCTAATAGCTATTTTGCCGTAGTCGTCTACTAATAGGAAATAATAACCAGTGACATTGGTTTCCATATTTCCCACGGCACGAATATTGATATTTCTTCCTGCTTCTAGATTAATGTCCCTATCTGCTCTAAAGTTAAAATCAGCTTCGCTATGTATGCTAACGCTGTCTTTGGCGTAGATATCTATTTTGCCGTTACTGGTCATTTCTAACCAAGCAGTACCCTTGCTGTTAGCAATATAGATTAAGTCGCTAGAATTGTGTAAAAGTATTTGATGTCCGGTCCTAGTACGAATTCTTACCAGTTCATTTTGTCCATTGATATCTCCGTCGTCCATTACAAATGTACTACCACCTAGCCTGCTTACAGGAGCATCTATACCCGCATCATAGCCAATCTTTCCTGTCTTAGCTCCAGGACTAGTATCTAACGGTCCCGGGGTGCTAATTCCAAATACCTGACTAGGTACTTCTCTACGAGCACTGGTAGTAGTAACACCTCGTATTGTATCTAACAATAATCCTTGTGCCAACAATCTATCTGCAAAAGGATGTATTGGCTTTTTCATCGTGTTAGGATTCAAGGAATTCTGATCTGCTACAGTTTTATTATATTCAGCAACAGGCAAATAAGTTGTACCATATCTGTTAAATTGTTCTTGGGTCATTGAAGTATACTGGCTTGCAGCAATACCCGGGACCATGTGATTTTGGAACATGTCCTGTATACACCCTATCCAGTATCCTTGATTAGGATCACCGTCGACAAATATAACTAAAACACGAGTACCTACATCCGGTGGGATCATCCACATACCATAGCTCTTTTGAACATCGTTAAAATTGCTGGCATTATTACCCTCAAATCTAGGACTGGTATTCCCCGAAAAAGGACTTAGATATCTAACGATGTAGGTATTACCCTGGTCCTGTATAGGATTTTGAATATTTTTAATAAGAGCAACTTCTAGCATACCCATATAGGTAGTATCTAGATGATTGGTAATTTCTGCAACAAAGGGCCCCGGTGTCGGAAGAGCTCCTCGTTTTCTTTTATCTATTGCCATTTATAATACACCTTATCGATTTAACATTATTTTATCTAGCGGGTTTGAAGCTGCACCCAGGCTACCAAACTGCGAAGTAACAGATTTAGTTAGATTGCCTCCGTTATTGATCATTGATCCTAGAGAAGAATTTACAAGACTCTGTTTTGTTTCTACAGCATCAAGATTCCCGGTGAGAGATGATAGTTGAGAAGCCGCAGAAAATAAGCGACCAGCATTGGCAGCAATATTAACTCCGGGTAAATTGGTCAAGGCTCCTAGAGGATTTTTAATAGCTGCAGGCACTGAAGATAACGCTGCGGTTACTGCGCTAGGAGGTAACTCAGATTGCGGTATTGATGAAATATCATTTACAGCATAGGATCTAGCCAAGGCCATTTTACCGCCTGTTTGAGCAACATTGTTAATATACTGCGTATCAGGTTGGGGGTCAGGGGCAGTTGTATAAGGTGACGTTGCTGGCAACGCTGCCAGTCCCGAAGGAGATAAAGAATTTAAGTTTACACCTTGTGCTGCGGTTTGTGACAAATTAGTATTAACAGGCACATTATTTGCAATACTAGCAAACTGCGATAAAACTTTGCTCTGTAGATTTGAACTTAAACCTGCAATCTGAGACGGATTAACTCCAAGTCTTACAGCAATTGCCAAAGGATCCGCTGCAGATGTTAATCCTGCTTTTGTAGGAATACATTGAGCACCACCGGATAAGATAGCACTAGCTGGTCCTAAATTAGCCACTGCAGATATAGCATTAATACCCAGGCCTTTGGCGGCGCCTGAGATTGCAGTAATGTTTGTAGGTATTGTTGAATTCTGTGCAATAACATCTTGAGCAGTAATATTACTACCAGCAGCAATTAAAGTACTAACCGGCATAGCAGGAGTGTATGACACTAGTGCTCCTTTACCTATTCCTGACCCGGGCACACTAACTTGATTAATAATATTGCTGGCCTGTGATACAATTGAATTTGCCAGCTGTAGGGTAGGTACACTAATGCCGCCTGCTCTTAAAGTATTTGAAACTTGATTTAATAGTGCCGCAGGACCTAATACCTGCTGCTGCAGAGATGCAATGCCCGAAGCCTGCAATGGTATTCCTAGAGCAGACTGATTGATTCCGCCGGGTATTACACCACCATATATCTGTGTAGCAGATCTTCCTATGCCAGCAAGGTTAGGAGTTGCACCGCTGACCTGTGTTAGCAAAGCATTAGTAGTACCGCCGAGCCCTCCAGATGCATTGGTAAAATTGCTTAATTGTCCGGGTAAGCCGGGACTAGGTAGTCCACGATCTTGTTGATTTAACAGATTAAAAGTATCAGGACGATTGCTAGATTGTTCCGAAGTATCGCTAACAACTTTATCCGGTGGAGAAGTATCTTCTTGCTTTTGATCTAGAGGATTTGGTTCGCTGGTCATTACCGTAGCAGGGTTTGTTGGAGGTAAACTACTATCTAATAATTGACCGGGTACTCGAAGAATATCTAATTTCTGTTTAAACACACCGTCTTTGAAAGTAGAAACTACTTTAAGAATTCGATAGACTCCGCTAAAAGGAACTAGTCTAGGATCAAAATTATATTTTCCAGTGGTAGGATCTATATCAATCGGATTTCTAAACTTTAGAGTAACCCAAACTTCACCTTGATTGTGATTAGCTTCTCCGTTCTCAGTTACTTGAGGATTAGTAGAACTTGCCGGCTTAGGATTATAATTACCTATACCTCCAGTAACTAGAAAGAACGGGTCTCCTAATATCTCCACTTCTCCGGTTAGTAAGCCGCTGGTCGAATTAACAATTGCATTGTGCATATTCCTAGCTAGTACAAGATAGGGATCATCTTGTCGTGTAGTGCCAGAATTTTTATTCACCTGTGTATTATCCGGTGTAGTTTGTACAGAGCCAGTTCCTGTAGGATTATTCTTTGCAATAGTTACTGAATCAGGATTAGCTTTAGGAGTTGTTTGGTTCGATTTTGAAATTGCATCCCGAGACGGTGGGCCTTGGTCCTGTCCCATTGCCGACGGAATAGCTTCAAAGAATAGCGTGTTAAAATTTAATTTAAAACTTAGAAGATCGACATTTTTTCCTGTGTAGATATAATTGTATTCACGAATACTATATTTTTTTAATTTTGATTCATCCTCAATGGGATTTCCGTATCTTGGAATTCGAGAGTAGTGAATTTTATAAGGTGTAACAACAAATGTATAAATTTGATAGGGCTTTTTAGTATCGGGATTTATTTTATTTTTATTTGTAATTTCTGCTTTGACTAAAAAATAGTCTATCATTCCGTATTCATCTATTAGGCCAGGAACAGGAGCTACTTTACCATCTTTAGTTTCTGTGCTTAATTTTTTAATAATATCTCTTGATTTTTTACAATCTGTAAGAATTGCATTAATACAATCTAGTAAACCAACACCTTCTGCAAATTGTGCCGTAGGTCCAGATGTTGGCGATATTTTAAAAGATGCTGGTGCTTTGGCATTTTGTTCAGGTGTAGGTTTAGTCTGTCCCTTGGCCTGTGTTGCATTGGGCTGAGTAGTCTTTGCAGGGTCGGGCATTACATAATTGTTATTGTAACTTAGATCAGTGATCTCTGATTTACCGAAATCATTACTAGTACCCGCCGAGTCGCCGCCGACAAATCCGTTGGTAGAATCAAAAGTAGGAAATTTTATTTTATACTCGTCGTGAACACTTTGGTCGCCATTTTTACTTTTTTTATCATCATCAGCAACCTGAGCTGTCATCTTATCCATAAGATTGGTTAAAATCTCATAAACTGTTTTACCTGTCATTTTAGTAGATTTTTTTAATGTTCCTATATTACCAAATGCCTGTTCATTGAATGGAATTGCTGAACATTTATACATTGTACCTTTTTCGTCAATGGATACATCAACACCTGTAAATCTAATTACATAATATCTTGTAGCATGATCTATTTCTGGAACAACTGCCGGCAGTCCATCTCCATCGGGATACCCTGCAAACTGCATCTTTAATAAAAAACTAGCTTGGGTGTATGTAGGATATCCAGCAGCAACTGAAGCAACCTGTAGTGCTTCAATAAATCCATTGATACTATATGGCTCGACCACATCAAATTTAATACCGGTCGGTTGACTAGATGGTGCTTTTTCATCTGTCGACATTAGACTTTCAATCTCTAAGTGATCGATAAACATATCAAATCTTCCAGGGCTGTCTTTATTAAATCCGTCAACTAATGCACCGCCGCTGGCATCTGACCAAGTTTTATTTGTTGTAGAAGTAGATACCGATTTAACTTTACCTGTCTTAACATCAGATGTAGTTGTTTCTGATTGTTCTTGATATGTTCTTTCTACAGGAACAATTTCGTTGCTAATACCTGCATTACCTTTCCCGCCCGATTTTAAAATAACATATTTTAATGGCTTAGATCTATATGCATCAGGATCATTGACTTCTTGAGAATCCAATGCTGCTAATGTAAAAATATAAGTCGAAGATCTAAAATTATTCAATACATTTTTTTCAGTGCCTTGAACAACATCAGGATTTTTAGAATCAGACGGTGTAGGCGGCGAAACTATAGAGGTGGCGGTGGATACTTTGGCTGTTTTATTTTCTACACTCGAACTATTATTAAGCAGGCTGGAAAAAAATCCCATATTAAATTCCTAATGCAGATCTAAGTGTAGTTAATTGTGGCAGATATATTTTAGTACCTGCCTGCAAATCAAATATAGGATCTTGTATGGTGTTTAAATTTCTCACAGCAAATACCCACCACAATCCTACTTCTCCGTAGAGATCATAGGCCAACAGATCGGGTCTATATTCATAACTCTTAGTCACGGTGAATAGGATATCATTGGCCAAGGCCGGAATACCCGGAGCTTTCCATATGTCTAAATAACCACTGGTTTGATCAGTACTATAATATGGACTATATTTAGAATAAGGTACTGACATATTACACTCCCAAGCCGCCGCCACTTAACCAGTCAGTTACTGATGCATTTAACATTTCCTGTCTACTATACATTATTTTGCAATTAATAGAAATAGTAGATTTTGTAGGAACTAGATGATGTCCGAAAGAATTTCCTTGTCCAGGAAGTAATTCATAAAAATCAACATCATTAGGCATATCATTTTTAAAGCTAGTTATTGTTACAGGAATATTATTCAACATATAGTTACCGTAGGCATTTAATCTACAGATAGGCGGAGGAGCTCCTGCATCAGGATCTGTACTAAATCTCATTTTGGTCAAGGCACGCAGTAAATTCACTGCCGACAAATATACTGCTGCATCTTGTGGATTTTGTACAGTGAATAAACCCGAAATACTAATATCGCCAACCGAACTAGCTTTAAAGAAATTAATAGAATAGTTGCTATGAGTAGGAGTCTGAGTGGTATAATCAGCTTTGTGTTCTAAACTGATTGTAGGTGTATAAGGAAATACAATTCCGCCTAGTGTCGAAAACTCAGAAGCACCTGAACCTTTAGTAAGAGCTGTTAGATAATCAGTAGGAACTTTTATAGTAACTCTCATATCGCTACCTGGGCGAGAATCAGTAATAGTTACATCATTCATGAACCGCATATTAACATCAGTTGCAGGTTTAAGAATCTTCGGAATTGCACCGGGTCGAATTCCTGCTAGATCCCTTAAAGGGCCAACTGGTGCCGTTGGGAACGTAGGAGCTGTTGGAGCTGTAGGAAAGATAGGGCTTTCGGCTCCTAGTATTTGGTCGGGCATATGAGAAATATTCCTTTATCTCTTATTTAACCAGATAAATAATGTGCTATTTTAATAACAATGGTTGACACTGCCCATTCATATGTTATAATCAATATTAAAGGATAATAATAATAAGATGACTATTGGATTCACAATAAGAAAGCAGAAGTACCTAAACAACCGAGACCTATTAGCAGAAATACACCGTTCAAAATGTTCTTTTTCAAGTTTTACACAACCTGAATACCAACAGCACGACATTATTTTAACCAGTCTCGACAAAATCAACATTAGAACTGTTGCTGATGCAAAACGAGCCAGGGCTAAAAGAATAGGCATTGCTGCATTTGCTGCAGCTCGTATGTCAGGTGACAAGAAAACTAAACTAGCAGACTGTACACCTGATTACAAAACCATTGCCAAGACAGACATTGTAATCCGTATTATGACCTTTGAGCACATTCCATTGGCTCCGGGTCGTAAGAAAACTGTCAAGAATACTGCAGACAGTCACGAAAAAGTAAACTTTCCACCCTACCAGCATTGGAAATTTAACGACGAAGATGAATTAATCTGTGTAGGGAAATCACATTGGAAAGGCGGGGTAGACAAAGGCCACTTTAGCAAGGACCACGGACGCATCACAGAAAATCTCGGCAAGATGTTTATCAAATTAAGCGAACGCTATGCCCAACGATCAAACTGGCGTGGTTATACCTACATCGACGAAATGAAGGGACAGGCTATCCTACAATTAAGCCAAATTGGACTGCAGTTCGATGAGAGCAAATCAGAAAACCCATTTGCCTACTATACCGCAGCAGTGACAAATAGTTTTACTCGTATCCTAAACATCGAGAAGAAGAGTCAAAATATCCGCGATGATCTATTAGAAGAAGCAGGTCTAACACCAAGTTTGACTCGTCAGAACAGCCAAGAGTATGCAGAAGAAATTGCTCGCCAGGCAGAACTATACAAAAATATGCGTATGCCCAAGAGTGAAGAAGTTTCTGAAGAAGAAGAAATAGAAAACGAAGATATTTAACGTTGACCTTTAGATTTAGAACCGCTATACTTTTAATAGGAGAATTATAATAATGGGCCTATTTAAAAAGGTAGCGTGTTTCACAGATATTCATTTTGGTCTTAAGTCCAACTCAGCAACACATTTGCAGGACTGTGAAGAATTCGTAGATTGGTTTATTTCAACCGCCAAGGAGCAAGGGTGTGAAACTTGCATATTCCTTGGCGATTGGAGTCACAATCGAAATAGTCTAAACCTCTTTACTCTACACAGCAGTATTCGCTGCCTAGAAAAATTAGGTGCTGCCTTTGAGCAGTTCTTTTGGTTCCCCGGCAACCACGATTTGTTCTACAAAGACAAGCGTGACATTCATTCCTCGGCCTTTGGTCGCCACATTCCAGGAGTCACCGTCATAGAGGGTGTAACAACTCTTGATGATGTCACCCTAGTCCCGTGGCTTGTTGGGGAAGAATGGAAAGATATCAGCAAGGTAAAGAGCCGGTATATGTTTGGGCACTTTGAATTGCCATTATTCTATATGAACGCCATGGTGCAGATGCCCGATCACGGCGAATTACAAGCAGAACATTTTAAACACCAAGATTATGTATTCAGCGGCCATTTCCACAAGCGCCAACAGCGAGGAAAGATTGTCTATATTGGCAACGCCTTCCCCCACAACTTTGCAGACAACTGGGATGACGAACGAGGTATGATGGTTCTAGAGTGGGGCGGCGAACCTGAGTTTATCAACTGGCCAGATTGCCCTAAGTATCGTGTGGTTAAACTATCTGACCTTATTGATCAGAAAGACAGCATTATGAAATCTAAAATGCACCTACGGGTAAACTTAGACATCGATATCAGCTATGAAGAAGCAAATTTTATCAAAGAAGAATTCAATAAAAATTATGACATTCGAGAAATTAGTCTAACTCAGGATAAAAGCAACTTAGACGGCATCATCGAAGAAAGCCAAGATGCCAAGTTTGAATCAGTAGACCAAATTGTCACTGAACAGTTACTCAGTATCAATTCCGATCAATACAACATCAACACTCTACTAGAAATTTACAATGAACTTTAATATCAAGAATTTAACCGTAAAGAATTTTATGAGCGTGGGTCAAAATACTCAGGCAGTAGATTTTGATCGAGAATCCTTGACTCTAGTGTTAGGGTCTAATCTAGATCTAGGCGGCGATGATACCGGTTCTAGAAATGGCACTGGCAAGACTACCATTATTAATGCTCTAAGTTATGCTCTGTACGGTCAAGCACTTACCAACATTAAGAAAGAAAACTTAATCAATAAAACCAACAGCAAGGCCATGTTGGTCACCGTTGAGTTTGAAAAAGGTGGTAATCTTTATAGAATTGAACGCGGTCGCAAACCTAATGTGCTCAAGCTGTTTGTCAATAATGATCAGATTAAAACTGAAGAATTAGAAGACGATAGCCAAGGTGATAGCCGAGAAACACAAAAGGCCATTGAGCAGATGCTGGGTATGAGCCACACTATGTTTAAACATCTTGTGGCGTTGAATACCTATACTGAGCCGTTCCTGGCTATGCGAGCTGCTGATCAACGAGAAGTTATCGAACAACTGCTAGGTATTACTCAGTTAAGTGAAAAAGCAGAAACATTGAAGGCCTTGGTCAAAGAAACCAAGGATGCCATTGTGTTGGAAACTGCTCGAATTGAAACTATTAAGAAGTCTAATGAGAATATTCAGAAGAGCATCGACAGCTTAATCACCCGCGGTAATGCTTGGGAAACCAAAAAAGAACAAGATTTAACCAGCCTAGTAAACAATATACAAACACTGGTCACCGTGGATATCAATAACGAACTTGCTGCTCACGCTCAATTAAAAGTATGGGAAGATAACAACAGCAAGATTATCAGCCTACAGAAACAAAAGTCCACTCTAGAAAGTGCTGTAACACAAGCAGACAAAACTCTTACCAAGTATAATAAAGAATTAGAAAAGTTAGAAACCAAACAATGTCCAGCCTGTGAACAAGATCTTCACGATCACAAGCACGAAGAAATGACTGCCACTGTTACTAAAAATATCACTGATGCTTATACATATCTAGAAAAAGTATCAGCTGATTATCAAAAGATTGTAGACGAAATAACTGCCATCGGTGAACAACCTAAACGCCCTATTACATTCTATGATACAGAAGCAGAAGCGCTGGGTCATAAAAATAACTTGGATAGCCTAGAAGCTCGATTGAATCAACGAGCAGAAGAAACTAACCCCTATGCTGAACAAGTCGAAGAACTAAAGAAAAGTGCCCTACAAGAAATCTCGTGGGACTCTATCAATGAGTTGACTAGAATTAAAGAACACCAAGAATTCCTGCTAAAACTTCTGACCAATAAAGACAGCTTTATTCGCAAGAAGATCATTGATCAGAATTTAAACTACTTGAACAAACGCTTGAGTTATTACATCGACAAGCTAGGATTACCACATACTGTGGTATTCCAAAATGACCTAAATGTGGAAATTACTCAACTAGGTCAAGATTTAGACTTTGATAATTTAAGCCGAGGCGAGCGTAATCGACTGATTCTTTCTATGAGCTTTGCCTTTAGAGATGTATGGGAAGGACTGTACCAGAGCATTAACCTGTTGTTCATCGACGAGCTTGTTGATGCCGGTATGGACTCAGCGGGTGTGGAAAGTGCGCTAGCCGTGCTGAAGAAAATGGCTCGAGAACGAAATAAGAACATTTACCTTATATCTCACAAGGATGAATTGGTGGGCCGTGTAAATAGTGTCCTCCGGGTGGTAAAAGAGAACGGCTTTACTTCGTATAATAATGATTTAGAATATGTGGCTTGAATCTACAAAAGACTATGTAACCTGCGAAAAGTGCGGTAGTCGAGTGTCTAAGCTAACTTACAAACGGTATCACGGTGCCCAATGTATTTTGCTAGATGATCCGGAAATCGTACGGACACGAGCCGAGTATACGCAAGCATACTCAGATTTTGTGGCTGCACTTGTAGAAGTTAATAACTATCATCGTAGGTTCCTTAAATCTAGTGCCCTTAGATCAGGTACCGAGTTTAGGCATACTGTGGTTAGACTACAGAAATTGTGTATCGTTCTAAGAAACCGAAGCAAAGATATGGCCGAGGCATTTGATAAGAAGAAACGAGAAGTAGAGGCCAAAGAGCCACCAAAGAAGTATAAAAAGAAGAATGTGGACATACCAAAATCAAGTAGTGGAGACTCTTCCTGAAGATTGTATAGGATTTGTATATCTTATCACGAACTTGACCAATGGTAGAAAATATATAGGCAAAAAACTAGCAAAGTTCTCTAAAACAACATATAAAACTGTTACACTAAAGAATGGCACTAAAAAGAAGAAGAAAATTAGAAGCAAAATAGACAGCGACTGGCAAACATATTGGTCTAGCTCAGACGAACTTAAAAAAGATATCGAATTGCTTGGCCAGAATAATTTTACAAGAGAAATATTATTCTATTGCAAAAGTAAAAGTGAATGCACTTATGTAGAAGCAAGAACCCAGTTTGAAAGAAAAGTATTAGAATCAGATGATTATTATAACGGACAGATAAGTTGCAGGATACACCAATCACATATAAAAGGCAAGATTTAATAATTAGAAATAAAATTTAGGCACCTTAAACGGTAACAAAAGCAAGCGCAAGCCAATATCGTGCGCCCTAGACCTGGATCTCGGATCACAGGGACGGAAATCTCTTGCCGTTAAGAGTTCTCAATCAGTATCCTTTACAGGACCAAGATCGCAAATAGCCGCGGTTTGATTGTTAGAAGATAGTAGAAAAGGCAAAAAAGAAGGGAGAAAAACCCTGGGTTTACATATGCGATAGTGTGTATATGTAAGCTGCCGTTGAGATGAAGACGGAGCTCGTGGTACAGGTCAACCGCCACTGTAATGCTCTAACACTGTGTGACTGAGGTAACTCGGATAATGTTCTTCGCCCTGTGCGGGCGAAGTGTGACCAAACAATCTGGATAATATTAAAAACGTCTTCGACGAAACAATTGATCTGAGCGTGAGCGATAGATCAAACGAACGCAGTTCGTTTATAAATAGATGATTAAATCTTAATTCTATGAAGCTCAATCACATTTACAACGACTATCTCTATGAAGGACTAGACAGACCATCTATTCGTTCTGTGAGATTATGGGAACACGCAGGTATTGTAATCAAAGAAGCTGCTCTTACTCCTGATCAAATAAATCAACTATTTCAACAAATAGAAGCAGGTGCTACAGCCTCGGGTTCTAATAGAACTATGATTGGGCAAGGTAAAGATATAGCTGCAACAGTTAATAGGGCGTGGGAAGATCTAAAAACTAAAATACAAAACTCTGGTCCTATCAAGGGATTGGATGCCAAATACGATCAAGCTGCTGAAAAGTTAAAACAAGCTACAGGTGGTGATCAAGGCGTAATGAAGTATGTGCAAAAGTACAGAGATTTTGCTAAAGCACATCCAATTGCACAGAGTTTAATTTATTCAGCGTTGATTGCAGCCGCGGGTATCAGTGGTGCTGGATTAGGTGGTGCAGCAGCACTGGGCCTATTTAAAATGGTAGACAAACTACTTCAAGGTGAGAAGTTTAGCAGTGCTGCTTATGCAGGTGCTAAAACAGGCGCTACTGCTTATGCTGCTGGACAAATCGGCAAAGCACTACAAGGGCAACAGGCACAACCTTTGGATCATCAGTACGGTACTCGTCCTGGCGAAAATGAATTAGTGGGACAAACTGGTCCCGGACAATATGCTAGTAATTATAGCGGAACTGCTATAGGTGGTATGCCGGTTATCCCTGGACAACCATTAAATCCTACACAAATGGCCTTAGCCGATATGTCAATACAAAACGGCAATAAACTTAGCCCTACTGTTCAAGCTGCTTACGATCTAGCAAAACAACAGGCTACACAGGAATCAATTAACTTGTCAGAATCGGCAATTGCCTTGATAATTGGCAAAGTTGTTGCCCGTCAGCGTAAACTTGATGAGGGTGTTTGGGATACAATTAAACAAAAGGCCGCTACTGTAGGCAAGAACTTAACCACTAAAATCACAGCAGACAAACTCCAATCTGCTTGGAAGAAAGCAGGAAGTCCTACAGATAGCGATGCAGTGGCCAACATACTAAAACAAGCAGGCGTAGATGATGCTGTTATCAACAAGGTATTTGGAGATATGCAAATACCTGCACCTGCTGCTCCGGCTAATCAAAATATAAATATTGATGACATTGTTGCTAGAATTAAAAAACTACCACCAGCCGATCAGAAAAAGGTATTAGCCGCATTAGGAACTGCATAATGAGAATCAACGAAATATTAGCCGAAGAGCAATTAGATGAATTAAGCCTTAAAGGACTAGGGCAAGGCCTTGGCAGAGTTCCTGGTGCAGTTGCTGGGGGAGTAGTTCAAGGACTTAAAAATGTATGGAATGGTGCCAAGCAAGGATACCAAGCAGGACAAACTGCATTAAAACCTGATGCTAATCAAAGTCAAGGTCCTAGTTGGGCAGCGCCTATTCCTACAGGACAAGGTCAACCTGCTACTGCTGCACCGATAGCACAACCGGCAGCAGCGGCTGCTCCTACAGGTGGAGATAATGAAGTTGACCAAATTTTACAACTAGTATCTAAATTAAATCCTGATGCTAAAAAAGATATTGTAAGTAAAATTCAAGCAGAACCTGCGGCTCAAGCAGAACCTGCTACGCAACCAACACAATCTGCTGATACTCAACAAGAAAAACCTACAACTCAAGCAGAACCTGCGCCTACCGGAACTACAACAAATATAGATCCTAATGCTGCGGCTAATAAACTGGCCAAAGGTCAAGCTGATCAACAAGCCGCTATGGCACAAATGAAAGCAACTCAAGATGCTAATGCTGCCAAATCTGCAGCTGACAACGATCTTGTTGCTCGTGTTAAAGCAGAAAAAGCTAAACCGGGATATGATCAGGATAAAGGTTTACTAAGACGAGCAGCAGCTCAAGGCATTCACGAAAACAAAAAGAAGAAAAAGAAAAGTGTGGTAGAATTCCACAGCCGTTTTCTAGGAATGAATCTTTAAAAGAAAGGAAGACCGCTTTCTTTAGTGGTTTCCAAATTCTTTTCAATAATACGACCGATGATTTCTCGGTCTTCAAAACCTAATAGCATACTTTCAGAATATGAGAGTCCTCCTCTCATATACCAGCATATCCTAAAAAGTTCGTCTTTGATGGCTTTTGAATCTAACTCGTAATCTTTGACCAGCTGGTTAATGCCTTCTAGATCAAGATGCAAAAGCCTTATACGAAAAAAGTAGACGGATCAAATGTAATAGGAACTTCAACAGTATCGCCTGTTACACCTTTTTCTCGCATTTCGTCAGTTACCGCAACTGTCATAGGTTTAATGGAATTGTTATCTCTAAGGATTTCGAGATGTTGTTGAATCTTGTTAAAGATTTCTTTGTCGATGTTTTCCACAAACTCTTTGATAAATTTAGGATTGTCTGTACTGCCTTGACTGCTGTCAATTTTATCAATACTATCTGTAATAGTACCTAGGGTAGCATCACTTAGGCTCTTGAAACTGGCTTTGAATAACGAAATTTTATCTTCTTCTGCAAGTTTGTCGTCATTAACGATACTCATCATCTTTTGAGTTTCAAATGTTTTAATTGCCGCTGAACTGATTTGACGATAGTTTAACGGTTTTACAAATACTGTAAGATCATCAGTAACTGGTACAATAGGATTCCAATGAATTTGTCGCATTAATGTATCCATTACAACTCGTAGATCTAGTTGATATTCTAGCTCTAAGTCCTCTCCAAATGTTACAGGAGTAGTCATCATTTCACCGTAGGTTGCTAGACGAATGGCAATTAGAATAACATCAACATCAATGGATGGGACATCCCAAGCATTTTTAATATTAGGAATACAGTGTTGAATAACATCAACAACAGCTTGCCCGTTCATAAGAGCGTCGGGCACCTTGAGCATTAGCTCATCTTTAGCAGTCATTGAGTAAACAGGGTACTCTCCGGTTTCTGTAGGAGTTAGACTACCTTGAGGCCAATATTGCCCACCGCTAGGCAACCTGATATAGATCTTAGGTTGACGCATAAACATTGATAGTGGGTTTGCTGGCGAATTCATAGTTTTTCTCCGAATAAATAACTTATAAAGATATCATCTTTCTAGTATTTATATACGCATAAAACCACGGAAAAACAATGGCAGGTAATGTATCAGGCTTTATAGGCAACGAACAAGTAGAACTGAATAATGCAGCTACAGAGACTACATTAGCGGCCCTATTGGCTTCTATGAAATCCATTGCAGGGGGCTCGGCGGTTTTAAAAGTTGCCGGCCTAGCAGGATCTGCAGGTATTGATCCTGCAACTATTGCTGCTGCTACTGCTGCAACACAAAGCAATACTGCTAGTGTTAAGCAAGGAACTTCTGCCACTGATGCAGTAAATGCCGCTAATAGAAATAATACTAATAGTGTTAAACAAAACACTGATGCCACAAATGAATTTAGACAGGCTCAAATAAATGCTGCTCAAACTACGGTTAATGATCTTACATTATTACATAACGAAATAACTAAACTCCTACAAGGCACTGCTACAGCCAGCGGTGCACTTAGTAGTTTTGGCTCGTTAATTAGTGCAAGATACCCCGTTGTCGGACTGCTATTTCAAGGATTTTCAAAATTAGTAGGCATACAAGAAGAGAATTTTGCAGCCTATCAACAATTATCTGCCTCTGGCATTACTTTTAGTGGTAGCCTTACTAATCTAAGGATGGCTGCTGCAAACAGTTATATGAAATTAGATGATTTTGCTACCCTTATGAAAAATAATAGTTCAGCATTTTCGCAAATAGGGGGCAGTGTAAACGAAGGAGCAGTAGCATTTTCAAAATTTAGCCATACAATGTTAAGCAGCGAAGTTGGAAATCAATTAATGGCATTAGGTTATACTGCCGACGAAGCTAATCAAGGAATGATTACTTATCTTGCAGCGGCGGGTGCAAGTAATGCTAAAGATTTAGAATCAAATAAATCTTTAAGAGAAGGTGCTGCACAGTATCTCGAAGAACTAGATAGACTTGCTGATGTAACAGGAAAAAGTAGGCAAGAACAAGACGAAATAATGAAAAAACAGAAGTTAGATGCTGAAGTGCAAATGACTGCTGCAAGAATAAAAGATCCTGCTGATAGAGCTAAGTTTGAAGCAAATGTAAAATATATGACTATGATGTACGGCGATGCTGGAAAAGACATGGCATTGGCACAGGCACAGCATAGATCTGTTGTTACAAAAGAAGGACAAACATTAGCGGCGATTGCTCCCGGTATGCAAG
>Ga0208382_1000060_pt1 | contig 38460 bp, 53 predicted proteins | sample CryBogCBE28Sep08_FD_184582 | JGI IMG/M metagenome (GOLD analysis project Ga0208382, IMG submission 184582) | Freshwater microbial communities from Crystal Bog, Wisconsin, USA - CBE28Sep08 (SPAdes) | ecosystem: Environmental > Aquatic > Freshwater > Lake | place: Crystal Bog, Wisconsin, USA...
TCCAGTTCCTACCGCAAAGCCGTATTGACCATAAGTAGTTTGAGAAATAGTACGCCAGTAATACCGCTGGCAGAGGCTTAACTCGCCTTGGAGTGTTCCTGCTGCTCTTGCAAACGGGGTAGAGGATGAACCTAGTTCTAGTTGTACGCCAGTAATATACCAAGTTGCTCCATTTGTAGAAACAACATTTACTGCTCCATTAGCGCCTCGGGTATAACTTCCATAAACCCAAGCACCAGCAGGGCCAGTAAATGATGAGCCAACACCTAAACCAAAATTCACAACAACCGAACCACCATTTGTAATGTTCCAAGTTCCTGCGGTTGCTCCCGGAATTGTGATTGAGATTTTTGTTGGTGTGTTTGCTACTGGAATTGAATAAGTAAATGGATAGTTTGCATCTGAGCCATAACTCCAAATAGAACCGCCAAAAGTTCCAGTCAAAGAGGATTGCACCCAAAATGAAAGAGTTACAGGCTTAGCACTTGAAGTTCCCCAAGCGGCATCTGACCATCCTTGCCATTCAATATATTGATTGATGGTATAAAAATCAGTTGAATTAACAGTAGTAGCCGCTAATGAAGTAACTGCAAGATAATTCTGAAAACCAACAAAAGTGCTGGAGTTGGAAACTTGCTGAACTGAGTATTTAGAGGCAGCGGTAAGGCGAGCAATCCAACGGTCTAATGTATAAGTTGAATCAGTTGTTGGAGTAAAACTTGTACCGCGCTGCGAAATTTCCATCGCTCCGTTAATTATGCGATTTTTGCCCGCAGGAGCAGGAGCTACTGCCCCACCTGTATTCTGCTCAACCGTTGAGGTTAATTGTGCGCGACTCATTATTCACCTGCCTGTGGGATAGAAGAGTTGGATGGGAGTGTGTCGGATGCCGCTATTTGAGCATCGTAAGTGGATTTGAGCATTGAGGTAAATTCCCCGTTGCCTCGGTCAATAATTACTGATTCAATTCCTCGTTCGTCTGTGATAATTGAAATGTTGTCCATTATAACTCCGCACTAAATCCGATGTAACCGCCCGAACCTTGGGCTTGAAGGAAACCGTATCTTCCAGAAGTTGCTCCGCTAATTGTTACATTGAAATCTGAAAGAGTGCAGTTGGTGGAATAAGATGATGTTCCCAATAAAGATGCCGCTGTAATATTGTAAGCAGAGTTTGCGGTATCAATAAATCGTAAAGTGCCAACATCTATGCTGCTTGGATATGTACGCATAGCAACAGGATTTGGAATTTGAATAGAAGCGTTTGTAGTGGAAGTTGTTAGGCCATTTCCTCCAACACCGCTAAAGCCACCGCTGGTGGTATAACGCCAGTAGTACCGTTGAGCCGCGCTTAACTCCCCCTGAAGTGTTCCGCCAGCGCGGGAGAAGGCAGTTGGGACAGAACCCAATTCTGTTTGTATCGCACCAACATAGAGAATATTTGTATTAGATAAGTTTGCGTTGAAATAAACACGAATGCTTTTTGCGTTAGAAGGTATCGCATAAGTACCAGTAATGCGAGTAAATGACGATGCCCCTGCCGTACCTGAACCGCCAGATGAAGCGGTGATGTTAGTCCAAGTTCCGCCAGTTATTGTTGCATCTACTGTTGTTGCGTAATCAACCCCTAAGCCAACTGTTGGTGTAACAGATGATTGGAAATAACCGCTGAAAGTAATGGTTTTTCCAGCATAAGGCTGAGCATTCAATGTTTCAATGGCTTGATAGACTTGAGCATTGGTAATGGCATTTGCCGTAATTTTTAGCGAATATACGCATCCACTTGGAACAATGCTAGTTTCCTGAGAAAAGGTTGTTGCGGCAGTTGATGCAAGAAACCATCTGTCGGCGCAAGCGTATCCAAATGGATTTGCCGCAGATGTACCTCTTTGCCAAATATCAAACCCACCATTGATAACAATGTTTTTTCCAGCGGCCTGATTTCCTGCCCAAGCAACACCTGTGCTTGAGGAAGAGTTTGCAACGAGTGTTGAGCCGTCAGCTCCGACTGCGAGGTTAGTGACTGTGCCTGAACCCGTAGCGGCTAGGAGATCGCCCTTAGCGGTGACTGTAGAGGACTGGATCGCGTTAGCAATATTGAATGTACCTGTTGATATGACTGTGGCTATATCGCCCGCTACAAGGGCTGTAAGCCCCGTTACGGTGCTTCCATTAGAAGCTGTGTAGTCAACGCCACGCTCTAGGAGAACGCCGTTGATATAAACCATTTCCTGCCCTGCTGTGTAAGCAAGCGATGTGGAGAAATCATCTGTACCGGATAGCGATGTTTCTCCACCTGCCGCAGCCTTACGCCATTGGGTCATAGTGCCAGCATTTGTAGTCCACTTAACGCCAGCAGTCTGAGATGAGTCAGCAACTAGGAATGAGTTATTTGCTCCCACTCCAACGCGAGCCATAGCGCCAGCGCCTGTTGCAGCAAGAATGTCACCCTTGGTTGTAGGGAGATTGATTAGGTTATTAGCCTCATCAAAATCAATTGCTGTTGGAGATGGGTAAATGATCGCACCGGCAAGGTGGGAAGTGGCTGTAGTTCCATCGTAGCCACGGGTGGTGATTGTTACTGTGCTTCCGCTACGGGAAGTAGCAAGCATCTTTTCTTCGCCAGCGAGTCCTGGATCAATAACAAGGGAGAAAGTGCCAGTAGGCCAGCCAGTTGTACTGGTCAGCGTAAGGCTAGTAGAAGAATTGGTAATGTTCGATGTGATAGTTGTAGGGGCTGCTGCACCCTGATATTCACGACGACCCATTTATTAACCTACTATCTCTCTAAGTTGGGCATAGAAAACGCCACGGACTTTGCCATAAATGTCCACCGCATCGGGCAACCATTGGTAATCATACATGATTACCTGATAAACATTGTCGGCTACCTGCAAGGAAACAATATTCTGATTCTGATGTAAGCCAAAAAGGAACTGAAGTTCGGCATCTGAATCCTGCGCCCAGTCTTTATCCCCAAGGGTTACGGTTGGATAGATCAAAAGAGGAACATTCCATTGAGCGCTTCTAACTGGCTTTGGGTAGGCTCTTAAAATCCAACGGGTAAGAACTGGGGTATGTGTTCCATCTGAAATCAGCTTAATAACAATTTGGAAGTTTTCGCCAGCCAATTGCCCTGCGGAAAATGGGTATGGCCCCGATACGCTTCCAGGAACATCAGAAGTTCCAATGATATTTGCATCTGAAGGAACGATATAAGCATCGTTTTTATCAGCAACAATTCCCACTTCGATACTTCCCTGCAATGGCTCATGCTTAATATCGACAAACATGGCAATTTTAGGATCTGAAATTCCATAGGCAATAACGCCACTAATAAAAGTTCCATCAGGAACTGGAACGCTTGCTTCACCAACTAGACCAAATCCATCAACAGTAAAGTAACGCTTATTGTTATAGGTAACTACAGAACGGACATTTCCCAAAACGCCAACTCTTGCACCGGCAACAGTATCAAAAGACATAAGATCCGAAGCATAAGCAGGGACAAGATTAGAAGTAAATGTGGTCAGATCCATGCGACCCAAGCCGCTTGTATAACCGTTGTAATTAGAATTTCCATACCAAACAAAATGATCTTGGGCTTCAAAACAATAAACAGGAGCATCTGTTGAAATGATTCCACCGATAGTCAAAGAACCATCTGAATTAACTGAACAGAATCGAACACCTTTATCTGAGCCAATCATTATGTAACCAAGATAAGCAGAAATAGAACGAACAATTTCCCCATCAGGGAGTTCTGCTGCGACTGTAGGTACAGCAAGAGCTGTGCCATCAGGAAGAACTGCTGTGCGGTAGATAAGGGACTTATCGCCAGCGTAACCTGCTGCATAAATTTGAGATTGACCGCCACAAATATCTACCCAAGTAAAGTTACGGGAAGAAAGATCAAGAAGGGCCGTAGGCAAAGCACCACTAGTAGTTACATTATAAAGTTTTCCACCGCCAGCAACCATAAGGCGTGATTTTGTAAAACGAACAAGGCTGGCTGTTCCAGTAGCGTAACTACTTACCGTAGTGCCACCAACAGTTCCTGAATAAATACCATTGCTGCCGTGGGCTGTATAAATAGTATTACCGTCAGTATCAATAGATACTGGATTACCAGTAGCACCTGTTGCGGTAAGCCATGTTGCCAAAGTCCCTGAAGAATACTTAATAGCGCTTCCATCAAGAAGGTAAATATAAGTACCTGCTGCAACACATTGAAGTCCAGTATTGCTACTTGCATAAACTTTAGTTGTGTCGTTAAGAAGTTTTAATTGCCAAGGAGTCCAAGGATCAATTCCAAGCCCATCATGGTAGCGACGGATCTCTGAAGTAGCTCGGTCAAGATAAGTCTGACCTTCTCCATATAGCCAAGTGTCTTGAGATCTACGCCAAAACTGCTCAGGAGAAATTGATTGCTCACCTGGAATATTAGAGTTGTCTGCTTGCTGACGAAGCAAGGGAAGAGACTCGCGCTTAAACTTTGCTCCCCATACACCAATAGAATCTTTATCCCATTGAACGCCGTAATAGTGTCCACCCAAACCAACAGGGAACGGATAGGGAACTAAATCTGAAGAAGAAGTACCGGCAAATAAAGCGGGAGATGGATCGTATAAGGGGGTATCAAATGTCTCTAGTTCAGCCATTGCTACGCCTTAAAGGTTGGGTAGAGTGCTTCTAGTCTTGCAGCTTCTGCTGAAATACGATTAGCGCGAAGTTGCTGCAATCCACGGGCAGATTGTAGAACTGCTCCTGGTGGAGTTTCACTAGCACGACGAGTATCTCCCTGACCTTCTGTAAAGTTACGCTTGATCTCTCGACCTTCCATCAAACGAATTGCAGCACCTAGTGGTGGCAGATCATAAGCAGATGGAAGCAAGCCAGTAGAAGATACATTAGCAAGGTAAGTGCTAGGCATAATAAAGTTAGAACGATAAACAACGCGAACATTGTAACCAGGATAAGCAGGTTCAAACATCTGCAATGAAAGTCCTGATGGGAACTGGGAAGCATTGGCATTACGGTTCAAGCGCCATCCTGTTGTGTGGATGCGTGGGTTATCAAGTTGCGGTCCAGGAGTTAGATACTTAACTTCATAAATAGACTGAAGGTTGTCACCAATAGAACCAAGATCATAACCGTTAAGTGTTGCGTTGTAGGTTAGATCAACCGTCTGAATTCCAAATAAACCATTAGCAGGAGATGAAAGGTCCCCAAGGTCATTTGCTAGTTGCTTCCAAATTTCATCACCAGTAAAGCGTGGAGATACACGAACAAGAGTTCCTGCTGGAACGCTAAGATCGGTAGAAGAATCTTCTCCTGCTTGAACTGTTGCTTGCTGACCGCTTACTGACCATACATAAAAAGTATTTGTGCCAATAGAAAGGCGAGCGCCTGGGCGAATACCAGCCATGTCGTACTGAAAAACAAGAAGACCACTACCTGCTGTGTAATCCTGAGCAAGTTTATTTCTGTTCTCAGCATAACCACTCATTAGGTATGAGCGAGTTTGAGCGATCCAGTCTTGTCCTGTTGTCATAGATTTACCGGTTTCGTATCAGGGGTGTAAACACTTTTGCCTGTAATAGATTCAATAGCGCTAACCGCAGTTTCAATTTTCTTTGCTTGACCAGGGAGTACCTGACCTGATTCAACTTCAAAACGAGTTTCTGCTTTTGCCTCAATATGAGCTGCACCGTCAATAGTTTTAGGTTGTAACCCCTGTTGACGCAAACGCTTATACGCTGGCATATCTTTTTCCCAACGCTTCTCACGGGCTTCAACTGCTTGAGATCCAGGGTGACGGGTAGGCATAGTTCCAACACCAAAGCCAATAGAGCGAACTGCATCTAGCGAGAATGATCCTTCATCAACAGAAAGATGCTCGTCACAAAGTTTGCAAATATAAGTTTTTTCTACGCTTCCATCTTTTAGCGTTACAAAAGTCATCTTGCGGTTCTGATGGCTACAAGTCATTACGCTCCCTTTCTCACCCGACAATGTTATCACCGTAACCTGCTTGGGTAAGGATGCGCTTTTCTTCATCATTAATGGTGTAAATATGTCCACCATAAAAAACTTTTTTAACGCCAGGAGTTACGCTGATTTGGTTGCCATCAGCATCTGTAACTGTGCGTTCAATCCACAAAGGGGGTTGAATTTCTGTTACTTCATTAAAAGTATTGATCCACACATTAATACCGCGTGGGATAGACGGCTTGAAATAAGCAAATGGGCGTTGCTGTTCTTTAGGGACATTAGGAGTAACAACAGGAACGAGAACGCGTGAAGGGGGTTCAAAGGTTGCCATTGTTACTCCTAACGATAAAGCGGGGGATGAGGCGAGAAAGGTATAAGCGCCTCACCCCCCTAACTTAATTACTGACCGATTGAAGAACCTGATTCAATGCGGTACAAAGCAGCCTGACGGAATACAGCGTATCCGACAAAGTGCTTCCAGCCAATACCTGTGAAACGACGCAATGTGTCGATAACAGGTACATCAACGATCTGAGCTTGCTCGCCATAACCGCCACCAGTTGAGAACGCCTTAGCAAGAGCCTGACGACCCATGACAAGAGTTCCGTACACATCGACTGCAGCAACTGCAAGTGTCAATGAAGTTCCTGGGTTAACACCAGTAAGACCAGCAACAGAAACTGTAAGAGTTGTTGTTGATGGAACAGTTACAACTGTGAACTGAGCATTGAAGCCAGTCTGATCTGTTGAACCTGTACCTGATGTAGATGTAGCACCTGAGATGGTGAGAGTATCGCCAACAGAAAGACCGTGAGCAGCAGAAGTTGTAAGTGTTGCAACACCTGAAGATACAGCGATTGTTGAGATTGTGTATGACTGTGTAGCTCCATCAGAAAAGAATGGTGCGCGTGGTGTTTCCATGAACTGTACGCCCTGGAAGTTACCGATTACACCATTGTAGATACCTGAAGGATCTGAATAGACATGAGGATCTGACCAGTTAGTTCCACCAGTAGCGCCACGGAAATCGTATGAAGCATCAGGGTGGATAAGACCCTTGTACATACCATTGAATGTAGCAACATTCTGCTTGCGGAGCTTAGCAACAGCCTTACGAACATCGTTACCTGCAAGGGTATCGGTCTTAGCAAGAGTTGCGCGTGAGGTCTTTGAACCAGCATAGCCGACCTGTGTACCCTGACCAGCAGCATTACGAGCAATACCGTCTGTTGAGATACCAGCGTTCCAACCAACTACATTTGCAGCGATTGGGTTAACTTCCATGAACGCTGTAGCGCCGAGCTTAGAAGTAAGCTGAACTGCGTTACCGTATTCAAGAGGTGTAACGACAACATAAGAATCTGACATAGCAACAGGAGTTGTGTCTGAAGATTCGTTAAGTGCTGTTGTTGCTTCAGCAAGATCTGAAGCGATTGTGAACTGTACAGATACGCCACGGTTTGTAGCGTTTGTTGACTGAACCTCTACTAGAGCATCGTAATAAAGCTCTGGGCGAAGTGCGTAGTATGCAAGCATCTCATACGCGGCCTTCGAGAGATCCAGCGACGAGGTGGTTGTTAATGCCATTTATTTCTCTTTTCGCTAGAAGTAGGACAGGCTAAATTTTGAACATTTCGCCTGGTTGTTCATGCGAGATAGTGATGTTGTTTTCACGAAGAATCTTCATAATCTCAGAAGGATCCGCAGCGTTACGAATAGCATCTAGTGCTGTAGGAGAAACAACTCCTGTAGAACCTGCTGCAGCCTGTGAAACGCGATCCAACGCATCAAGATCATTCTTGACCTCAGAAGTCTGAGATGTTGCGATCAAACCGTATTCAGTTGCTGCTGCCTTAATTGCTTCTACAGAAATCTCTCCGTCGTATGCCTTGGCAAACAACTTTCCTGTTGGAGACTCAACATCTACGCCTGACTTAATTAGAGCTAGTTCGCGCTTTGCGGCTTCTGCCTCGCGTTGGGCATCTTCTGCCTGGCGCTTTGCAGCCTTGCCTTCCTTCGCTTCCTGCTCTAACTTTCGTACAAACTGACGAGAATCCCTAGCGGGTTCGTTGGTTTCTTCTGGTGAGTTATCTAGTTCTTGATCTTCAAAATCATATTCGCTCATTGCATTTTCCATTTCCGTGTCGCGCACCTACTAGGAATAGTGGTACGGCGGGGCTGATTAAAGGGGCTGGCTCGGAAGCCAAAGACCGACACCACGAAGCCATTCGCGGGGCGACCTTCATCAAGTCTCAACAGGTCTCAGGCAAACGACTTGGAGATTGCCAACAATTACTCGGACCTTCTAGACGAAAGCGTACAGAATGTCTAAGCACTAAGCAACTTAGGCTGTGGCGTTACCCTTACCAAGACCAGTAATACCTGTAGCGTTAGAAGCAACTGCCCCACCCTGATTAAACTCGTTGACACGGGCTTGCTGAAGTTTCTTAACTGCCAAAGTATCTTGAGAATTTAATCCAAATTGAGCATTGATAAGTTGCTGGTTAGTCACGCTACCAGTTGTATCCCCAGGAAGCGCTTGGGCAAACTGACCTTCTTGACCAAGGGTATTAAATCCTGCCTGTGCCTGAGCCTGATTAACACCAGCATTAGCAAGTTGTTGTGCTTGGGTGGTGCTGAGTTCGCCATTAGATGCTAGACCACCATTAAATCCAGCCTGAAGAGCTGCTCCACCGATCTGCATAGCCTTAGCCTGTTGCTGAATAACCTGTGTTGATGCTGCTGGATCCAAAGCCCAAGCAGCAAGACTTCCGGCATTAAGTCCGTAAGTATCTTGAGCATATTTAATAATGTTTGGATCCAAAGAATTTACAGAATCCTGTGCTGCTTGTAAGCGCATTTGCAAATCAGGAGCTGTGACATTGTTTGAAATCAATTTCCCAAGGTAGGCAGTTGTATCAAAAATTCCAGCAGGAATGTTGTATTGCTTAAGAAGTTCAATATCTGCTTTTTCTTTATTGATGTAATCTGCTTCAGTAATACGCTGTCCTCGAGCAGCCAAAGCAGCCATTCCTGGAAAACGATTTGCATAATCTTGGCTATTGCGAATGTCGTTAATAATTTGTGCTGCGGGAACGCCAGCCTTAAGTTGGTTATAAGCATTATTGGCAAGAGTATTTAAACCAGCCTGTGTGAGAATATCAGAAATAGAGTTAATCGCAGAAGTATCTGCTGCATTAACCTGTGATTGACCTTGAACAAGTTTGACGGATGTGCCATCAGACATTGGTTGGTAATACCAGCCATCAGATCCAAGAATGGCTTGTCCTACTGCTGTAGCAGTTGTACTTCCCGTGCCAGTACCGCCAGTACCTGAACCGCTACCAGCCCCTGCGCCACCCGCAACTACGGGATTTTTATAAAGAATTGGGTTTCCATCAGGTCCAAGAGTTTGACCATAATGTGTTCCTGCAGGAGCAGGATGCGCTTGAGCGTAAGCGGAAATAGTGTTAGCAATTTTTTGATTTGTTGAAAGAGGCGCAACTGGTGTTGAGGCATAATTGATTGCTGCTGCCTGATCTGCTGCACTTGGCGTATATGTAGAAGTTGGGGTAGCAACGCTTCCGTCATCAATTAAAGCTCGACCTGTATAGATAGCCATATTTCTCCCTAGAATCCGAACATTTGCTTGATTTGAGAAGCAAGGTTAGCGGCATCATTTTTTGCTGCATTTGTATAATCATATCCATACTGCGGATCAGTCTTGATCTTATTCATAACATCAGACATATTGGCTTGAGTTGAAAGACCAGGCTTTGCTGGATCTGTCTTAACAAGAAGTCCCTGCCATTTTGGATCTTGCCAATTTACTTGATCGGGAGAAATATCTAAAGTATTGGCAATGGTTGTAGCAAATGGCTGAAGGTAAGTCTTTGGAGCGATACCGGCATCAATTGCTGCGCTCATCCATGGGAAAAGGCTTTTAGCCTGATCTTTAGCGTACTGAGTAAAGATCTGTTCAGCATTACCACCAAGGGCAGGGTTCTGATTACCAGGGGCAATAATGCCTTTAATAAAGGTTTCCATTTGTGCTGGATCTTTAGGAAGCGGAATACCATAGTTGCTTGCAATTGCAGCCATATCGCTAATGGTTTTACCAATAGTTCCACCAGGAATTTTGGCAGTTGGATCATAATGGTACTGAGCAGTTAATGCTGCTTTGATTTGATCTGTAGTAGTCCAGCCGTTGACATAGGCATCTTCTGCAACTTTGTTTAAAGATTCTGCTGGAAGATTTAACCCAAGTTCGTTGGCAACTGGGGTTACTGCTGAATCAAGGGTATTCTTAACATTTTGATTGTAAGTTCCTACATCAGAAATCTTTTGAGCCATGGCATCTCGAACCGCTTTGCCATGTGTGCCAAACCAACTTTCTTCAGGCTTAACTTCGACAACATTTCCGCTTGCATCAACAGCATGGGTTTTAATGTAATCGGTATAAGCCTGACCCTGAAGTGCTGTTCCATTTTTACCTGCTGTAAGGGCAGATTTAAGAACTGGACCAATAGAAGGGTCGTTGTACCAAGCAGCAATAGAACCAAAATTACTATTTAAGAAATCTTGAGTTGCTTGGTCAAAATTAACATTGGTCGCTGTTTTAGCAACTTGAGTAGAAGATACTGTTCCACCTGAAGGAACTTTTGCTTTAGGTGAGTGGATAACTGTTTGTGCCATTATGCGCCCTTCAACATTGACATGAACTGACTAAGACCATCGGCTGCAGCTTGAGCTGATGCTTCGGTTGGATTCTGCTGAGCAGCATAGTTAGCCGCAGCAATGCTTGCTGTAGGTGGTGCTTCAACCGCATTGATTCCAGGCTGAGTGCTTTTAATTGGCTTAGAAGCTGTTTGACCTGTTTGTTCAAATTGAATTGGATTGGCAGGTGCATTAAATGCTGCTGCTTTCTTAGCATCAACTTTAGCGTTACCATATGAAAGAACAAGATCTTGATATTTCTTGGCAAAATCTGCTGCTTCTTCAGGAGATGCTGAACGACCAAGAGTTGTCGCAAATGCTGTTTGCGCTGCAGAAGTTAGATCTGCCTGAGCAGGAACGCTGACTACGGGAGTTGTAGTCTGAGTGCTGTTGATAGTGCTAAAAGATACGCCACTCTTTTTGGCATTTGTCGCGGTTGTGTTAAGGAATCCAGCAACGCTCATTTGATTGCTAGGCATAGTGGTATTTACATTGTGAAGGGTAGTAATAAAACTACGAACTGCAGTTACATCTTGGTTAGTCCAGTTAAGGCGAAGATCTTTGGCTGTATATCCCGGAATGGTGTTTTTGAGAATATCTCGGATGCCACCCCAATTTTTGTTATTGGTTGCAGCCATAGCATTGATCGCTTGATAAATCTGATCTCCGGTCATCTGACCATTTTTAGGAGTGTTAGGAAGCCCAAGCCCAGTTACATCGTATGAAGCCTTTGCTGCTGCAGCCCAGTTGGAATCGGTTGTTCCACCGCTACCTGGCAATGTAGGAAAACTTGAACCAAGGTTATCAACAGCAGAATTACCAGTTTTAACTGATGGCTTTGTTGCTGAAGGGCTTGCGCTTGGAGTTGGGATTGAAGATTTTTGTGAATTTCCGTTACTTGTTTTATTTGGAATTACATCTCCTGAAGATTTACCTGAAACGGAAGCATTTATTTGACCAACCCAATTATTATTTTTTAATGTATAAGTTGGAGAATTGGATTTAATTATTCCGTTTTCTTGATAAATTGCTGTTTTGGATTTTCCATCATCAACAATAATCCAACCAGTTGCACTAGGTGCTTTTTGGTCTCCAGCATCAATTGCCTTTTTAGGATCAAAAGGTGGGATTTTTGAAGTAGCCATTACATTCCTTCCAATGGACCGTACTTAGACTGATAATACTTTTTGTAAAAAGCAGCAAAAGACTTATCTTGCAAAGATAGTTCGACAGCACCTTTACGGAAAGCATCCATTGCAGATGCAAGTGTAGTGCTATCTATCGAATCCTTGCTTATTAAGGATTGAAGTTGATCGTTGTAAGCAACCAATTTATCGTAAAACGGAAGGTAAGCGGGGGCTACTTTTTGAACATCTTCGCGTTGCTTGCTAATGGCTGCTTTTTGATTGGCAACTGCGATAAGGATCTGAGCCGAATCCCACTTTGGATAGACATGGTTTACTAGATCATTGATAGTCGCAGTAGAAACCTTTTGACCGCCAACCCGAGGAATGTCTGAAGGCCAAGCGTAGTTTCCACCCCTGCGGTTTGCCTCAAGAACTGCAGAAATCTTGGTCATTAACTGAGAGCGAAGGTTCCAGCCAGCGTTCTGCTGAGCTGTGTAGTTAAGGTGATCTTGGCTTGCCCAATCAGCCTGTGAGCCACGGTGTAGGGCATTGCCAATCTCCCATCCTAATTCTTTAGCGCTTGACCAAAGTTCTCCGCCCAATTGAGTTGGCTTCTTTCCGTTTGGGTCATTACCAATCAAGATATTAGAAAGATCACGATAGGCAGGAATAAGTGCTGCAATTGCTTGAGCCGAATCCTTAGTTGTAATTGGCTGAGGTGAAACCATTGCCACAAAGAGTTGCTTGAGAACATCGTATGGAAGTCGGTTAATTCCACCAAACTGACCAATGCCTACGCCATGGAAGAATGGATTGAACTTTTCTACTTCTTTAAACAATGGCAAATTAGTTTCCATCCATTGCTTAGTTTTTTTACCATCTGCTGAGTCATAAGCAGCAATAGCCGCAGCAGTCATTAAGCGAGCGCCAGGGTTATCGAGGATGTGACCACCCAACTGACGCATAACTGTCTTTTCAAACGAGAATGGGAAAAAGAACGCATTGACTGTTTTTTCAGCAGCGGTGCGATTTCCATAAGAATAGATGTTGTCAAATTTCTTGAGAACAGAAGCCTTGTCAATCTGAGATACATTGCCACCGGCATCGGCAAGCGCGGCATTGTGCAAGTAATAAATATTACGAGCCTCAATAGCGCGTGGGTTGTAAACATTGTAAATATCGTTTTGATCGAATTCTTTGGTTACATAATCAGTTACTTCTTTTTGAACTGGGTTTGCTCCAAGATACTGATCGCGTAGTGCGTATGCCCGTGCTTCTTCTTTTGGACCCAATGCCTTTAAAGCATCGGCTGCATTAAGGGTAAATGGAATATCTTCGGTAACGCCCTTGAGAGCAGACTTAACTGCGCGAAGATAGGCAAAGCGATATGAACCTTGATAACGGAATGAAAGCAACTGCTTTTGAATATTGCCAGTTATATCGAGAATATGTGCGCCATTAACGCCCAATGGAATATTACCCAAACCAAATGTGCTTCCAAGCATTTTGGTTAATGGGCTTTGACCATTGACATAAGTTGGTGCGTCACGAAGTCCCTTTTGCATGGCATAGTAAAAATCATTAGCGGCTTTTTTGCTAATTCCTACTGCCTCAACTTCACGACCAAACTTATCTGTAATAAGTTGATTGTCCCCACCTTTATTGGTTAAGGCATCTACAACCTGCTTGCGAGTCCAATATTGAGGACCTACATCTTTTGTTAATGAATTTTTGATTGCAGCCTTAGCATCCTCACGGGTCATCTTTGGATCAGAAGCCATGAGCTTCTTGATTTCATCTTCCCACATTCCACCCCTGAGTGGGCGAATAAATTTGCTTGTGCGAGAAGTAGCAACTGCAAGTTGACCTGAGATAAATAGATTCATGTCAGGCTTAATAACATTCTGTAAGAAATTAGTCATACGAGATGCAGTAGCCCATGCAGGATAAGCATCAGGGTTTGCAGACAAATGATCTTGAATATTGTTAAGCATCTGAGAGTACGAATGTTGCGCTGCAACTGATGGTTCTACCTGTTGGAAATCAAGACCTAATCTGTCTGCAAAGCGAGACATTAGATTTTGAGAACGACCAAGTACATTTAATGGAATTGGTGTATTGGCAAACGCATGACCAATATCAGTTCCATAAACTAACTTTCCACCAAGAGCCTCAAGTTTAGCAACTGATGCTCTGAAAGCAGGAGAAGCATCCGCAGCCAAAGGAGCATCGCCAGCAAGCAAATGAGAACGCTCAACGACAAGATCAATAAGATTCTTGGTAGGAACATAAAGTAAATCTTTAACATTTCTGTTGAGTTCTTCGCCAAGGTATTGAAGCACTTGATTGCGAAGTTGAATTTCTGCTGTAGTGGCAGAGTTGTAATTAAAATTCTTTGGAAGATCAGAAATCTTAGTTGTGTTTTTTCCACCAGCAAAAAGTGTTTCTAGATCGGAATTATCATCAAGTGCTTTAGGGGCTACATATCCAGGCTTTGCTTTTTCTAATTGATTGTAAAACTGCATTGCTTTGGCTTGTGCATCATTTGCTGTTTGACGCTCTGTATTCATGTGACCAAAGCTGGGAATAAGAGTTTGGTCATTAAGTGCTGCTTGTTCAGCATCTGTAATGCCTTGCTTAACTCCCTGTGCGCGAAGTTGCTTTGCCAATTCTGTTTGTGGTGTTACAACATTGCCATCAAGATGTGGGGCAATTTCGTTACGCATGATTTCATCGCGCTGAAGTTTGTTCATAAAGTCTTTTGCATAAATATAAGTTTTATCAGACTTCATGTTAAGAATAGAACGGTTTAAATCTTTTGCATATAGTCCAGGCTTGAGCAAATAACTTTCACGGGCTTGCGACAAAAGATTTGGATCATTCAAAATTGCATGAGAAGTTTCACGCATAAAGTTTAATCTTTGGTCATCTGTCATTGCTTGCTGAGTTAATTTAGAAGCAAATGGAGCATTAACAGATGTTCCTGTTTTTGCTTCTAAGAGCGATTGAGCGCCATGCCATGCAGCCATTTTGTTAAGATCATGGAAAATGCTTGCATCAACTGCTGATTGTGGGATACCTGCTTCTGCTGCCTTAGCAACTGTGGCTTTATAACTTTCGCCAGTTCCGCGTTCCCAGTTAGCAAGGACTTGATTTTGATTAAGTCCATCAACCAACTTTTGACGAGCGTTCTCTACTTTTGATCCAATTACCGCAGAAGGAGCTGCAGAAATATCGTAAGTTGGGGCATGAAGTCCTACTTGCAAAAGGTTAAGTGCATTTCCTTCAATACCGGCAATTGGTCGAAGGTTTTCAAGAGCCAAAGCCTGACCGCCATTTGGATCACCAAGGAAGTTTTCGGCATTACCAATAAGACCAAGTTTTAATCCAGCGGTAGGAATAGATTTTCCAGCAATTTTTCCAATAACGCCGACAATAGGCAAGCGATATGGGGTTGCAAGAAGTGCGCGGTTTGCTTTCCATCCATCAGCAAGACCTGTAGCAACCTTGTTAACGCTGTTCATAAAGTTAAGGGTTGGAATATTTTGCAAAGACTTTGTAAATGCGAAACGACGCATACCATCTTCCGTCTCGGGAAGAATAGAATTCATTACCCACTTGCCGGTTTTACCTTGTTGGAAAGTAGAATCCGCACCAAGGTCTGTAAAGAATGAACCTGCAGTTGTCTTTGCTCCTGCTGCTTTACCTGCTGCAGTTGCACCCTTAATTGCAAGAATTCCTTCTTCGCCAAGTTTTCCAATAGTTGATGCGGTAAGAGCTGTGCTTGCAACATTTACCAAATCTTGCATACCCAATGGGGTTTTCAAATACTGATCTAAATTCTGAGTTTTTTGATTCTCAATAATTCGACCAGCAGAATCAAATGCGTGTGGAATCTGTGCCGCTAGTTGAGTTTGTGGTTTTACACCTTCTAAAGAACTAACTGCATTTTCTTCTTTAAGAAGTAATTTACCAGGAACTGCCAAGGCTTTTAAGGCATCTCCTAAAGCAGATTTGCCCATGCTAACAACAAGCGGAATTGCTTTGTTGAGAAACGTCGGTCCAAATATGTCGCTAAATAATTTACCAGCGCCAAATGTTCCTACTGCTGGCTTATTCTGTGTATCAAGGTGCATTTGATATGACTGGTTATTCCAGTCTGCAGTCCACACTCCATTTGGCTTAAGGTTTTTTCCGTAACCTGCAGCAATCATTTGATTCTGAATATCAGTAATTGTTTCGTTTGGAATTGATGGAACACCAGTATTTTTAAAATGGTCATTCATCTGTTGAGCAATTGTTGGTGGTTGCTTAACAGTAGGTTCGCCAAAAAAATGTCCTACGCCTTGCCAAATATCAGTAAGACCGTTTTTTACAGTTTGCAAAATGCTATACCCACCAGGGGTATTGCCAGTTTGCTGACCTACGGCTACCTGAACATTTGGATCTACATTGCCACTACCCGTTGCATGGGCAGTATCAATAAAGTTTGCTAAAGACTGAGCATTAGGATCTGCCTTTTGCTGAGTATTAACATTGGGCGTAATGTTTGGCATTAGTGTGGCATCTGATTTTCTGCTTGAAGGGCAAGATAATTACGAATGTAATTCACTTGTGGAGAAACATTATCTCCAAGTGAATTTAACAATGTTAATGCCGAAGATGCTGGATTGGTTTGAATTGTTTGTGGCATCGCTTCCGGACCAGCACCAGGGCCTGTTGGAAGTCCTGTTGTGATAGGCAATCCATGAGTTGTTGGCTGAGCCAATGGAGTTACTGGTTGCATACCTGCCATTGGAGATGCGCCACCTTGTTGTGCTGGAGCAGTAGGAGTTGCAGGAGCAGGTTGTATTGGACTTGATGTTGCTCCCATAGGAACTGCTTTTTGTGCTGCTAATTGTGCGCCAGCAGATCCATAGGCTTGCCCAGGAACTGCTGTTGCAGCAAGTTTATTTGCATTAAGGTTTTGACCTTGTGGACCTACAACATTTGCACCGTTCATGTCTGTACGGTTTGCGTATGCTTTTCCTGTTACGCCCTGACGAGCGCCACCGCGACCTCTAGAACCCATTATGCACCAGCCTTAGCGCCACCACCGAGTGATGCAAGGAACGCACCAACATCTTGTGGTTGCTGTGGTTGTGCCGGTGGTTGCTCTGCACCCATTCCTGGTTGTGCAAGTCCTGGCATTGTTTCAGGTGCGCCTGTTGGTGCAGGAGTTGCTTGACGCTTCTGAGCTTGTTCGTGAATCTTTGTTACCGCGTCAGCCAACGACGCTTTGTCCGACGCGACCAAAGCAGCAATAGCAGCCACATCACTAGGGGGAATAGCACCTTGAGAAGCCTGAGTTTGAATTGATTGGAGAAGCGCTTGCTCAAGTCCTTCACTAATAACACGGTCTTTCTCTTGCTCGGGATCGGAAATAAATGGATCAATTTCTTGTGCTGTTTGCTTTGACATGATTCCAATACCAATGCGCTGACCAAGACCTACAACAAGTGCGTTTGCATCTGCACCTGTGTGTGAATAGGTAACAACATTGTTATCATCTTCAAAATCTTTGTTTGGTACATAGTCAACATGACCCTTTGCACCACGCGATGAAATGTAGAAAGACTTGCGCTCATTACCAAAATAAGTCTTGGCAATTGCAATAGCGCGCTTGTTCTCTTCCTGCAAGGAAGCAGCAAAGATTTCCTGTGCTTCCTGAATTGGGAAATCAACTACGGCTGAAAGGATTGCATCTCCGCGCTTTCCAGTACGGACATTGGATGTTGATTCTCCACCGAACTCAGCAGGAGTACCAGAACCGATACGCTGCGCTCGCTCAATGCGATCCATCATTCCGTTGGTAGCAAATCCAGGATTAGCAGCCATTTCACGAATGTCTCCACCTTGAACCACATTTACCTGACCGGTACGACCATCGTAAGGTCCTGCTACGAAACGAGCAGTCTCACCTGGGCGAGATACAAGATAAGTGTCAGGGAAGATACCGCGCTCTACAGCAATGACTTCAAGAGCCATTAACTTAGACTGCAACTGGTACATACCAACAAGTGAGTCGAACTGACCCATTGGGCGATCAAGAGTGATACGGCCTGGAACTACAGCAAGGCAAAGCCCTGTTTTATTTTGGATGCGCTCGAGTTCTACATGAGGAACACCGCGAACTGGACCATCCCATTGAGAAAGTTTTGTTTGCGATGAAGCCATAAGAACTGTTACTTCAGCATCTGTGTATTCAGCAATCTGTACAAGATCAGTTGGCTTTGCTTTATCCCCACCAACGAGCTGTACTGCTGCATCAGGATAGTGTTGCTTGAGCCATGCGCGTGAACGAGTATATGTAAAAATACAATCGTTAGGAGTAATCTCATCAGGATCTTCACCGATAGATGGATAAGTGCTTAGGGGATCACGAATATCCCAACGAGCAGCGCCCCACTTTGTATCAGGGCGAAGAATGACTGGTGAGGAAGCATAGCCAATAAGCCAGCGAGCTCGACGGCGCATCTTCAACTGCATCTTATTTGCTTCCCACCAGCCCATTGTTGCGCGCTTACGGGTGCGAGCGCGCTTCTCAGAAGCATTGTTTCCTTCTTCAAGGGCAGGATAATAAACACTAGGCATTGTTGATGAGATACGCATTGCAGTCTGATCTAGACCAGTAGTAATAAGATTTGCGACAGCAGACTTCTCGCGTCGATCCATTTCAGGTAACGGAATAACGAGATCACCATTGTAGGCATCTCGTAGTTGACGCATTTGGTCAATCATTGGACCTTGGCGCTGTTGTCTTTCAGACAAAATATAAGCAATCTCAGCAAGTGTTGGACCGACCATTATTTACCTGACTTCTTCTTAGTTCTTTTTGCTGCAGCATTATCAACCAAATTTGGATATGGTCTGCCAGCAGCTTTTGCACTTGCCTTGGCTTTTGCCTTTTGCTCAGGGGTTAAAGGCTTAGAAACTTTATTAGGATTTTTTTTATCCCAAAATTCTTTTTTCATTTCTTACCTTGATTTCTTTTAGAAATTGCTGCGGCTTTCTTTTTAGCATCTGCTTTGCTAGAAGCACCCCATGCTTGTAGCGAAAGTAAAAGGCGAGTTGGATCTCCGTTAGGCTTGTGTTCAGGTCCTGGCATATTGCCCATACGAGCAAGAAAACTTGCCCTGCGTGGGTTATCGCCTGATTTAACAGGAGCCTTTATATCGTGACCTTTAGCATTAAGCGATGCTCTGCCTTTAGCGTTTAAGCCACCTTTAGGATTTTTGCCTTCTTTTTTTTGCCAAGCCTCAGACATTACTTACCCTTTTTGATTTTTGCTACGAGAGCCTTATCCATTTTCATATCTGCTTTAGCAGATGGTTTCTTTTTATCCATAGCAGCATCGCCTTTTTTAAAGGCTGCTTTTTGCTTCGGGGTTAATCCCTTTGTTACTTTAGCATCCTGCTTTTTATCTGTTTTTTCGCTGTACTTAGCCATTACATACCCTTCTTGCTTTTTACTCCGGAAACCTTTTTGAGGTTTGGGTTAGCCTTGAGTGCGGCAGGAGATGCTTTACGAGCGCCAGCAGCAAGAATTGCTCCTGCTCGCTTTGAGCTAACTCCTTCTTTCTTCGCAATCTGTGCTTGAACGGCTTTGAATCCTGGGTGTGCTTTCTTTGCAGCCATGTCATTTCTCCTTAGACAGTCTTGTTGATTTTTTTGCCAGCAGACTTAGACTTCATAGAAGCCTTGGTCTTTACGACTACATCTTTTTCGCCACGCTTTTTTTCTAGAGCTGCAATAGCTTTACCTTCAGCATTTTCATGTTTAGCCATTGCTGCCTTTGAAGAAAACTTTTCCATTTTTGCCATGTCAATCTCAATTCTCGAGAGGCGTAACTTGTGTGTAAATATACCACTTAACGGTAATGAATTACCTATTTCCCCATCGAGATCCTGACATCCAACTTGGTCGTGCAAACTTTGGTGGGTTAGTCATATTGGCATGGAACAAATTCGGTGCGTTCCAAATTAAGAACCAATGCGCCATAACGGTATCGTCGGTTGATCCTTCAGGCCATTGAATAAGTTCTTTAACCATTGGTTTCATCGTTGCCTTTGAGCCAATGTAATCGCCACCGCTAGGGAAGCGAACGCGACCAGCTTTATAATGTGGGGCAAGGGTTTGAACACCAAAGTCCTCATCGGACTTGTTGCGGTTAGTCTGATGCGGGACAAGGCTGACATTGCGAATCGCTGCCCACCGTTTGAAATGATCGTACTGAAGCATGAAGCGTTGCGCTGCATTTGCCTCAACGATTAGCGTGGTAAACGGATGACCCTGATCATTGGCGCGTTGCCACCATTCCTCAAGCAACCCCGTGTACTGGCGCGTGTCTTGGTTGTAGTCCAAAAAGTCAGGAGCATCCATAGGCGAGCGCACCAAATCAACCAAGTGTTGCATTTGGGTTTCTGCTGAGTAAGCCCACCATTGGACAGCCCAGTACTTTGTAGGAGACGGGTCAGCAGTTACCACCGAATAAGCGTTGATGCCAACAGGCCATTTACCGATGATGCGATCCTCATCCCAAGAACCTTGGTGCATGACACCGGTTGAATCTTGTCCACCGTCAATCCATGCTGGCTGGATCAAGCTCGCTGCCTGATCTACATCCTCTTGTTGATAGAGAGTCTGAAAGCGATCTAAACGATTTTTTTTGATTCGGGCAAGTTCTCGCCACGGCAATCTATATTCATCTAAAAGACAACCGTGTGGGTAGTTGCCCTTATGAACGCCGCCGTTTTTATCAGCATCACATAGTTCGTCGTAATGCGCCTTGTAAACAATGTGGTGATATTTTTTGGGGGCTTTCTCGGGGGTTTCCTCAAATTCCTCAGACCAGTCAACTAGGTTAAGTGCGTACCGGTACAGATCATCTGAAGCCATGCGCTGACCTTGAAGGATTAAAAGCCCACCTGGATCAAGACGCGTCTCAGCTTCCGTTTCCCACCAACTGATTAAGTTCTCTCGGGACTCAACTGTACGGATGTTTGTTTTATCGACAAGGTCATCCCAAATAACTGTGTCAAAGCGCCCACCCAAGAAGCCTGAATCCATACCGTATGCGACGAAGTTTGGTTCTTTGTCGTCAACTGCCACTCCACCGTCTTGCGCCAAGATGAATTCCTCAAGTCTCCATAGGTCTGAGTTACTTGGTTTGAATCTTCCGAAGTCTGTGATGAGAGTTGATTTTGCATCTTCCGCTAAGCCTTTCTCAAAGAGGATGGGGTCAGCCTTAACAGGTGTGACGCGTTCAAAGGTACGACGGATACGACCTGTGTACTTAACTGCCTGACCTGCTGTACGAGATCCGATCATAGTTCTACGCGAACGGTCACGGACTGCAAGCCACACCGGAAAGTCGTGTGTCCATGTTGTTGACTTACCAACGCCAGGTGGACAGTTGATAACAACATATTCTTTGTTGGGGGTTGCTGCTAACTCAAGCATCTTGTACGCAGCTTCTTCCACCCATGGTGAAGTAGAGCGCGCAAAGTAACGCTGACGGAAATATCCAAAATCTTCTATCGCTCGTTGTGCGTCGCCTTTAACATCATCAATTCCAAAGACACCAGCCTTCTCAAAGCCAAACTCACCAAGTACGCGGTTAAGTCGTGAAGTTGGAATTGGCAACTGACGCATAACAGATGAGTAACTAATGCCAGCCATCTGCGCGGCGGTTCGTTGGGAGTGTCCTTCGCTGACTGCTTTTGCATACTTACGCCAGCGCGTGTCATCAATGCGTTTGTTACTGTTGCTCATCAGGCTCAATTCTTGCGTGTAGGAATCCAGTTACATTAGTTATGTACAAATGATAGAAAAAATGTTTGCGCTTAATATGTGCTTTCAAATCCAAAGTCCATAGATCAAGAGCATCCATAAATACAACGCTTGGATAACTCTCAGACTTCCATTTGCATTTAGGGCAATGAGCTGAGTATTTACCTTCTTTAAGATCAAACATTACTCTCCATGGTTATCCCTTTCCGTAATGTTTAACCCTATCACTTGCAATGCTTGTAATTGATGCTATCGTTCGTTTACCGCAAGGGGAAGTTGCGGTTATTGGAAAAAACTTAATAATGGCAGCGCGGCACACCATGTAAAAAACCGCGCACACTACTGACTCTAGTGTGGCCCCGTTAGATGGGTTAGTCTTTACTGCCCGAATGTTGATCGGCAAAAGGTTAGCCACCGAGGAACTCCTGAGAGCAAGGGAGTTAAACAGCGAGTATCTATTAGCTCATAAACACGAATCACCTTATGAGCATTACAACAACTAATAGATTACATATAGCGTGATTGGGAGCAATCCCCTATCTAACAGATAGTCCTTAACTAAGGCTATCTATGTCCACCACCGGTCAATCAGTTACGCCGCGATTAGTGAGTGGCTTTAAAACCATTACTCATAGATGAGAAGATAGCCTTAAAGCTATACGACAAACTTGAGTCACACCGACTCAACTACGACTGGTCAATAGGTTACGCTGATGACATATAGTTCATATGGTGATATGAAATTGGGTCGCGCCACCCACCCTCGGCACATCCCCCGTCAAAGCTAGACAGATCACGCTTAAATGTCTAACCCTTAACTTAACCGTTAGAGATAGTCCGATAACCTGCAGACAATGGCGAGAGGTTGCAGAAGATGGGACTAGATAGAAAATAGCGCGGAAGTTCTCAGATAACGACTAGCCACTAGTGCGAACCGCAAGCATTGAAAAGGTTGGGGATAAAATGGGGAAAAGATAACGCGGAATAACTCACTATCTTCACAAGATATGCACAACTATAAAGCGATAAACGGGGATAAGTGGAAAGAATTCCGGGGAAATAGTGGAGTAATACCATCCCACCCCTAGGCCCTAAGAATTTAAGCGTGAAATAACCCCGAGCAGCTACCGAAAGGCCCGCCGCCTATGGTGAGCCTATCCACCCGGCTTAGATACCGGGATGACACAATTTCGCAACACTCCCGGCGAGCTATTCGCGGCCTTTATTTCTCAATTTCTAGCCCCGGGATGCTTGCCTAACCGTAATCTTTCCGGCTATCCTTACGCCTAACGAGTCCGGGAGAGTCCGGGCCGAATTGAAAGGTTAGGATATGAGCGCATTAGATACCGGCGTAATAGTTGCAATAGGTAACGATCAAGAGTCAACAACTCCCCGAGCATGGGTGGGATGCTTATCGTGTTACAACTCCGGCAGCTTATTTGGTAAGTGGATCGATGGAGTCGAGTGCGACGATCTAGAGTCTGCCGGGATCGCAACTATGGAAACGGTCGGAGAATATTCGGCTTATCGCTGCGTGAAGTGCTTCGGCGATGAATTCTCGGTAATGGATCATGAGAATTTTCTCGGACTTATTACCGGAGAGTGCAGCACTACCGAAGCAGCAGAAGCAGCGCGGCAGCTCGCAGATATTGCAGACGATGAGCGCGAGATAGTTATCGCCTGGCTAAGTAACGGGATGAAGTTCGATCTCGAGACTATGCGCGATAGCTACATCGGAGAATATTCAAGCGATCAAGACATGGCGGAAGAATATATCTCCGGCACGGGCATGCTAGATGATGCGCCGGAATTTTTAGCGCGTTACTTCGATTATGAGTCTTTCGCTCGCGATCTTATGCACGATATTTTCGAAGTATCCGGCCACTACTTTCGGAGTTACTAAGTGAAGCTAACGAGACGCGGCGAGCGCATTAGGGCATTACTCATCACGGCGCTATTTATCGGAGTTATTTACTTACTTAATTACTTACTCACTCCGAAAGGTTGCAGGGTATCGGTTGAACATATGTCGCAAGGTTGCAAGGATATTTTATTCCCCCATTAAGTAAGCAGCGCGGCCCGGCGGCTCGGGAGTGTTCGACTCACTCCCCGCGCACTATCTCTTAGGGATCGGCCCGGGAGATTATCGAAAGGTTAAACGATGAATAGCACACTCGCAGAAAATACAGTAAATACCGGAGTAACAATTAGCGCGGATCTATTTCGCGATCTACTCGCCGGCGCTTCGGTCGCAGCTCATCCGAAAGACGATCTAACCGCGCTTAACGGCGTAAACATTCGGGTAATCGATGGAGAGTTAAGAGTAACCGCTACCGATAGATTCCGAGCTATTATCGGAGAGACTTCTCTCGAGTCCGGAGATCTCGAAGCGATCACGATTCCACTAGCGAGCGTTAAGAAGATCCTCGCAGCGCTTAAGGCCTTACCTAAGCGCACTTTTAAGCCGGTAACGGTTAATCTATTTAAGGCCGGGGATATTCTTACCGTATCAATTAGCGCGGCTTCGCTTGAGTCTCCCGGGGATAGCTTCTCGATCTATCTCCCCGGCGCAAATTTTCCCGGTCCGGAGACTCTCGAGAAGCTATGGGATAGCGAGAAGATAGCACTCTCGGAATTTTCACTTAACGCGGAATTTTTAGCGAGCTTCGCGAAAGTGCCGGGATCGAATAAGGCCGGAATAAATAAATTTTCTTTCCATGGCGAAAATAAGCCGATAACTATCGAAATTTCTCACGATTCGATTAAGTGGCGCGGCCTACTTATGCCGGTACGCATTAAATAACCCGGCAGCGCGGGCCTAGTGGCCTACGCGAGAGTGCGATCCTCTCGCCGCGCACTAGCTCATAGGATCGGCTTATGAGTGAGTGAAAGGAAAATAAAGTGAAAGAATATACAGTAACCCGCTACAGCTTCGAGGAATTATCTTCCGAAGCTCAAGAAAAGGCCTTAGAAGCATGGAGATATTCTCTTTATATGGAGATTCCGGACTATCTTCTCGAAGAGTCTATGCTCGAAGAATTAGCCCGAGAGATCACCGGCGCTTATGATCTACCCGGCGCGGATGATCTTAAGATCTCTTATTCCCTAAGCTATAGCCAGGGAGACGGGGTTAGCTTCTCCGGTCGAGTAAATAAAGAGACGGCCCCCGGCTTATCCTGGCCCGATTCGGCTATTTACGCAGAATTTAAGCGGAATTCTAATCACTACTCGCACGGTTACACGGTTACGCCGGAATTATTCGACGCGGAAGAAGAAGAGATAAGCGACGGGATCGAAGAATTTCGCGAGTCCTATCTTAAGATCTGCCGGAATTTAGAAAAGTACGGTTATAAGTGGGTCGAAGAGTGGACTAGCGAAGCTCACGCAAGAGAAGAGATCGCAGAAGCCGGAGATATTTTCCTATTGTCCGGGAAAGTCGATCACCCTGCCGGAGTTAACGCATGAGCGCCGGGACTCTTATTCGCTGCGATGAGTGTTCGGAAATTGTGAAAATAACCCTAGACCGTTACGGGTCCGGGGTTATGGGGGTTATCTCTTGCCCTAATTGTGGCGAGTCTTACGATACCGACGCAGAAGCCGACTCTATTTCATGGGGAGAGTTAGCCGAACTTACTCACGCTACCGCGCTTGAGCGCTTCGGCTTCTGCCTATGCGAAGATCCGGGAGACTCGGAAGAGCTTCCATATTCCGACTGTCCGAAATATGCCGGTAACGGAGAACTCGTAAGCGTTAACGAGTCCGGGTTATTTATTGACTCGTTAGGCCGCTTCGGGTATCGGACTCACTTCACCGGCGCTTATATCTGCTATACCTGCGGGGCCTTATGCGATCCGGACCGGCACGGATGGGAGAATGAAGAGTAAGCCCTAACTATAAAATAAAAAAGTCTTAGACTTTATAGAGAAAAAAGTCTAACCCTCAACCTACGGGGGCGGGGTCGGATTTTTCAGGGACTAGTGCGAACTCAGTATCAAGAAAATTTATTGCAAGCCACCTAGTGAGAACTCAATCTCCGGTGGCTTGCTTTTTTTCTTTTGTTAATTTCAATCGTTCTTCTAGCAATAAATCAATCGATTGGATCAGGTTCATTTTTTTTCGCCAGTCCATCCGATTACCGTACTCATCTTTTTTAAGATCCCGTGAGAGATTCGCAAGAGCTTCATCTATCTCAGCAAGAGATTCATTCGTAACGGTAAGCACCAACATATTTTAACCTTGATTACGGTCATCTCGCTTTGCTTTATATGCGCGAACATCGTCAGCCAAATAGAAAACATCTCGACCAACTTTCTTCACCCACTTAATCGCACCGCGATGCTGCATTTGTCGAAGGTTGTTTAGATTGACTTGTAAAAACTCAACAACCTGTTTAGACGACCAAAGTTCTTCACTCATTAGAAGGGCGCATCCTCACTTTGTGTAGAGGTTACAGGTGCATCTTCAGTTGCATCTTTAGATACGCGCTCAACCTTTTCAATTTCGCTTCCGATAATGTCTAGAGAAGTGCGAACCTCTCCACTATCTGTTGTGAATTGAGACTGAGCTAGTCGGCCCGTGATCGTCACGGTATTACCTTTAACAAAGCGATCAACAACTTTCTCAGCAGAGCCACCAAAGAAAGTTACTTGGAACCACATGGTCAAACCGTCAACCCACTCACCATTGACGCGATGACGCTGACCAACGGCGAGTGAGAAGTTGCAAATAGCCTTGTTATCTTTCGTAAACTTGAGTACCGGATCTTTTCCAAGGTTGCCGGTGATAGTGATCTGATTCATTATTTACCTTTCTTCTGTTGTTAGTACCAGGGATTACCTAGCTTTGCTTGATGATTCCAAAAATTAAGAGCCTTACACGGGCTTCCATAACGCACCGTAATATATCGTAAACCTGCCTTAATCTGAATTACAGGATCTTTGGGCATATATGGATACTTGTAATTGCCCCATGTCTGAGGCAAGAACTGAGCGATACCAAATGCACCCGACGATTTATTGAACGCTTTCGGATTCCAATGACTCTCTCGATTCCAAAGAGTGTTCAAGCATTGAAACTCTTTGACGATTTTCCATTGCTTGAGAACAGATTCTCTTGCAAGCAAACGCGGTGACATTGCAAAATGTACGCTTTTACTTGGAGCTACTGCCGCTTGCGCTGGAACAATATGTAAAAACCCTACCATTATGGCTGTTAAAAGGGCTTTACGGCGTAGGCGAATCGCCTAGCCTTTCGCCACCTTTCGGCAGACTTCGCAAGCGTTATCAACCCAACGCTGTGCGCCACACTTGCAATAAATAACTTTTGAATCATCCATGATTTCCCCCTAACGGTGTTGGTTATGGACAAGGAACTATTTTAGCGTTATTGAATCCTTGATCTTCGACTTAGCAATGTCTCGGGCTACCTGTAAGCCACGCGTGTACGCTTGTTCAGGTGTAAGATCCACCGGCAATTCTTTGAAATCTAGAATCTGCTGTTGAATCGCGCTCACAATATCTGAAGCTGTACGGTTAAGAACCGTCAGCATAAGGCTATTGATCTGTGGGCCTAGTGATTTTGGATCGGGTTTCATTTACTGGACATTCCTTTCACATTGATACTTGGGGTTGCGTGGAACTGTTTGGTCATCTGTTGACCGCACTTTGGGCATTGAGGAATAGAACTATCCTCAAGTGATTGGTGCATCTCGATCATTGAGTAATCGGAAGAGCAACGATATTCGTATGTAGGCATTAGTGCTTCACCACCCTATAATTCATAACCCCACAATTACTACATCCAAATGAGATCTGAGTTATATTGCGCTTGAGAATTAAATCAATCTCAATTTTGGTATCGCAATCGCTGCAATACAAAGCATCAACATATTGATCTGATACTAGGTAATAGCCCGCTTCATCAATGATCTTGGGATGGCTGTCACTAATTGCTTCAGCTTGATCTGCAAATTCGCTCATAGAATTACCGACTTTTCTCTTAAATACAATTCAATTAAATGTCTTAATTCAGGTGAATCTTCAATAAATACATCCATCAAATCCAAATATTTATTTACTTCCATTACTCTTCACCTTCAATCTCTGTTTGGCATTTAGGGCAGGTAGCAACCCATATTCCGCGCTCGAGAAATACTTCTTGCTCAAATTCGTCATCACAAGTTGGGCAATATGCAACAACTTCTATCTCAACTGATTCGACTCCTGGATAATATGAGTAAGACATTACGCACCCTTCTTTACAACAGCGCCTAACGAACACCAACGGCACTCAATAATTGCATCATCACCGGTGCGATGAATAATAAGATCGTTAGCGAAACCGCCTTTAGTGCCACACCAAATACAAGTAAGACCGTGGCTCATTTGTTTTCGATTCTGTGGCATAGACCTTCAAGAGCTACACCAGCAAAAGTAGCAAGCGTAGATAAAAATAAAACAACTAGAAAGAAACTCATAATGCACCTTTTCTCTTGGGGACTCTCCCCTGTTACTGCGTAATCTATTCCTGATTAGTTACGGTGTCAAGAGAATCGCCATAACCGGCATCTCTGAGCAGATTCAATATCTGCCCGACGGTCATAACCGCCCACCAATCTTCAACTGAACCCAAGCCAACGCCATTGGGTTTCACAACCAATACACCGTAATCGGCTTTGGCATTTATGCGTTCAACTTCAGTTTCTTTTAACCATTCAGGAAACTTATATGTTTTGTGATTCTTGATCTCGAACACCAAACAAGGCGCGCCCGATACATCACCCATGTCGTTAGCCCCTGAGAGCGAACGGCGCTCCACCATAGGGAAAGACTCAAGCACTCTCGCGTTCTTTACAAACGCGGTTTCTGCACTTGTGCCTTTTTGTTTAGCCTTACTCACTAACGATTAACTGAACAGGGTCACGCACGATCTTGTGACAGCCACCATAACCGTTGTCCAAATAAATATCAAATGTCCCGTTGTGATCGGGTCCATCAACTATTCGGATTGTGCCTTGGTCTTTGTCAATAATTACAGGGTCGCCAAGCTGAAGGTTGGCTGGATCAATTGATACGGTAGTCATTTTTATTCCTTACTCGTAATCATTACGGTCTAGGGTACACATTACGGGACCATTGTTCAAGTAATCTTTTCTTCACTTCATCAGGGATGGAAACTGCTTGCTCCCTGGCTCTCTGAGCCTCTAGATCGAGTTCTAAAGCCTTTTTGCGTTCAGCCTCATCTCTTAACCTAGCCTTTTCCAATTCAGCCTTTATAAGCTCGTCAGGGCTGAGTTTTCGGGGTGGCAGGGGATCATCCGACCAACGCTCTTCATCAAGCCAGCGAGCAGGGGAAGGGGTAAAGGTTGGATCTCGATTGGGGTCAGCCGCATAAGCCTGGACTGCATCAAGAATAACCTTGGGGTTTACTTTGGTGATTGCAACTTTCCAAGATTCCCTTGCGCTGACAACGCTTACCTTGCGAGGATAGGCGTTCCAAAATAAACCAAAATCATCAATGACCATTCATCAAACTCCTTACCTGTACTTCATCAATGCCAAACCGAGCGATGGATTTTAATGTCCGTACTCGATTCTCAAAGAATTTATTGCTCATAAACGATTGACGCTCGATACCGGTTAGCCCGCCCCAAACGCCAAACTCTTCATTCTCAAATGCCCACTTCAAACAATCTGCCCAAATGGGACAACTAAAGCAGATGGCACGAACCGCTTCGGTTGTATCAGACTTCTGCGGGGATGCCCGCATTTCCTCAAGATCGAAGAAAGTATTTACGGGCATCCCAACGCAATTGCCTTGATCCCAATCTATGCCCGCCTCAAAGAACCGCATCCCACCTCGCCCGTCTCGTCGAAGTATTCGCAATACATCTTGCAAAAATGCTTAGGCTTTTCGGGGGAAGGAATCTCTTTCTTAGATGCGGCTTCTTTTACTTCATCGAGCCAAGCGAGAGCAGCTTCTGCTTTCGTTGGGTCATAAGGTTCTGAGTGGGTGAGTATGTCAGCCATCTTTCCATCGCGGGGGATGGTGACAAGTGCAACTTCCTTTGGATCTTCGCCACTAGCTTTAAGCATATGCGCGTAAACCTGCGCTTGCCAAATCTGTTGGTCGCTAGGGAAGTAACGAAGGGAAGCCTTGGTGGTGGTTTTCCAGTCCACCACCAATTGCTTGTCCCGGATATAAAGATCCGTATGGGCAGGAATTCCATACGCATCTAAAGTTTGCTCGATCAAAAAGTTATCACCAAATGGATCTTCAACCTTAATTGCTTCAGCAATGCCGGCATGGATATAAGTTCCAAGAATTGCAGGTAACTTCTCGGTTGCATTAGTTTCAGGATGATCTACCAATTGGTAATACACCTGACGACGGCATCCACCAAGTTGCGATGGGCCGATTTCTTTCTGTTTAGATCGATCTCGTTTGCCATCTTCTGCGATGAGAGCGCCAGTTAAAAGTTTATAAAGAAATACATTAGTTGTGTCGCTCATTTCTTCTCCCATACTGTAACCATGCGGGCGTGTGATGAAACGCGTCGGGTCTTTTCAAACCCAACGCGCTCCACCGCACCGCCGTGTGACCAAGTGCGGATCTTTGCTCCAACCGCGTTATTGGAGTTCGGATTGCTCTTGTCGGGCAACCCGATTGCATCAATCAAATCTTCTGAAGTGAATCTTTCGCCGCTTGCTAAATCTTTAAACCACACATCAGCATCAAAACTCCAAAGTGATTTGGTGATAAGAGCTAATCGTGATCCTTCATTAGCAAGCACCTCTCCTGCGATGCTCATGCTTCAGATGCTTCCTTGAGTTCTGCAACTCGGGCAGAGATAACCTGCTTTAATGTTTTACCATCAACAGGTATATCTAAATACTGGGCTTCATCTGCCCATAGTGCGCGGAGTCCATCAATGTCGTGTGACGGCACGGAATTGATGAGAACAGTTGCGCGCTTGATTTCAAGTTCTGTTGGCTCTACAACTTCTGCTTCGGCAATCTGCTTTCCTGGTGCATCAGCTTTAACTGGTGTTGGCTTTTCTTCTTTATCAGCCTGAGACATTTCATCATTGGTATAAATCCCTGAGAGATCGTTGGGAAATGCTTTACGAAGAGCAAGTGCTTCGGCACACTTTGAAAGCATAAGGTCCGGCATCTTCTTCCAAATTGGAGAACCGGCATTGTATGAATCCCACTTAGCAACTGCATAAGTTGGGTGCGGGGTATCTTTGTAATAGACACCGATACGAGCAGCAACTGGTGGAGTTGGCTCTAACCAAACATCCTTCCAAACACCATCTTGCCCACACCACTCTGCGGGGGTCTGACCACCGTAGTTTCCTGAGCGTTGAGCGACGATGCGAAGTCCATCAATTGATGACTGGATGGTGAACTTTCCACCACGGGAGATCATGTAGATCTGACGGGCAAATGGGTCTAACCCTGTGCGTTGGCAATAGTGGTGAAATACCTTCATATCGCCTTCAGATGCCCCTGTAAGCCCTAATTGCTTGAGTGCAGCAACTTGGGTAGGAGTCCAGTTATCCTGCTCTGAGGTGAGAGCTAGGCTTTTTTCAGTCATAATCGAACCTTTCGTTTGGGGCTTCTAATTGCCCGTGTAGCCGTAATCTATCGGAGCATAATCTTTAATGTCAACAACCCCGTAATCTGTGTTTTGGGTGTGTCGCGTGAGAGGATTGCCTTATGGCATTTTCATCAATCGAGATCAGACTGGGCGGCCTATGGGTGTCGGTCCAAAGCGAGTTAACCTACCCTGATGGGATAGATGACCTGACCTCTAGGGCGCTTTTCATGTTTAAGGAAAGCGTAAATACAGCCAAGGCAAACAACATTGATATAACGGTGATGAGTTTGATGACCGGATACCCCGAGGATACTGACGAGTGACAACCATTATTGGAATTCAATACGACGACTCTTGCCTTATCGTTGCTGATTCCAGGGTAACCGATGACTCAGGAAAGATCTTCAGCCATCCAAATATGACCAAGATCAATGAGCGCGGAGCGTTTTTGATTGCCGGTGCTGGTGAGATTCTTCCCTGCGATGTAGTTCAACATTCTTGGAACCCACCACGCGTAACCGCTAGAGATAAACAGAACCTCTATCATTTCATGGTAGTCAAAGTAATACCTTCTATACGCAAATGCCTAAAAGAGAATGGCTATAACTTTGATGAAAATGGAGATGACCGCTTCAGCTTTTTAATTGCTGTATGCGGTCAACTCTTTGAACTCGATGACAATCTCGGGATCACTCAAAACAATACAGGCTTTTATGGAATTGGATCGGGAGCGCCCTATGCTCTTGGAGCATTAGCAGTTGGTGCTAAGCCAATAGAAGCGATGGATGTTGCAACTGATCTCACCGCTTTTACTGCGCCACCGTATCAACTTGCTGAGCAATCCTCTTAATCATTCGTCTTTTTTCCCAAGAGCAATGTCTCTGATGCGTTGTTGCGGTACACCAAAACGCTTTGACAATTCAATAACATTTATCGCTTTACCTTTCACGACTTTATATTCTTTGCGAATAATTTTTACTGCTTCTTCATCCAACATGGTTGACCTTTCTAGTATCTACCGTGGATGAATCCAACCCCAATCCCTAAAATAAAGCAACCGATCATGGTCAGCATTAGTCGAGCCACACCTGGTATTGAGCTGTGACGCGACCCTTGATGGGATCTACGAAGTGAAGGCGTTGGCTAGGCATACCTGATGCGGCCATCGAATCACGGGCGTATCTATTATCGGACTCAGTAGAGCCAGTCCAATAAAGATTGAAGTTCTTTTGAATAGGCTCTTGTGCATGGCGATGGTAGTGACCAAGATATATGTCATGGAAATCATAATCGTGAGCGCCAGCCTTCCAACGGTTAGCACCAGCGATCCATGCAGCAGGAGAAGCAAAGCCCGAGCGACCAAGTTCATCACCGTGCATCAACAATGCGCGGTAATTGCCAACAGCAACTTCTTGTATATCTTCAGGGCAATCTTCCCAAGTAAGGCGCTTCTCACCGGCAAGGATCTGCCGAGACATTTCATAGACCATGCGATCCACATTGTCGCTCTTAGGAACTTCAGCTCTCTTGCCACCGATGCGCCCGTGGTTTCCCCACTCAGCAACAACGGTTACCTTCTCAAAGTTAGCAAGCATCACGCGAACAAAGTCCACGCAAAGGCGAGATACCTGGGTAAATTGACCAAAGAGCGAAGCATCGATCTGCCACAACTGAGCAGGATAGTTAAACAAACCTTCAACCATGTCCCCACCAAACATCACTACGCACTCGCGTACTGGATGATGCGCTCGCTGTAGTTCAGTTAGGTGAACGATCTTGTCTGCAAACTGAAGAACTCTCTTACGCATAATCTCTGAGTTGTAAGAAGTAGTTACCTTTGCACCCTGCCAGTCGGTTGAGTGAACAAGTGCAACTTCAGGAGAGACCTTGCGCTTATCTGCTTTAGGTGATGGAACTGCTGGAACTTTACCGAGAGTAAGCATCGCTTCATACGCACCACGGTGAGTTGCTACTACAAGTTCATCGTTGCGGATCTTTGCTTTTGATAGTTGCTTCTGAGCGTTGTTAAGCGCCTTACGAAGTTCTACGATTTCCGGATTTGATTCTTTTTCCAACTGCTCTAAATCATCCTCTAGCGCCAAGGCATTGACCCCTTCTATGACGAGACACAACACCTTCGCTGAGGTTGTATCCATTCTTGCGAAGCACTCGACTCAAAGATGAGCTAGTGATGTTTTTATCTTCAACGCGTTCTGCAATTAACTTGGCTTCTTCTTTCGGAAGGGTTTCTAGAAAAGTACAAAATGTACATTTGCCTCTAGAAGAATGTACAAAATTATCTTTGTTCTTGAGGTCATCAAGAAGTCCCACTATGCACCCACGATCTCTCGACCCACGGTTACATAACCCACAATGTCATCCCAAGAATCTGAGTAGGTGGGATTCTTCAGGACTCTTACTGATTTCAAAGCGATCATCATTACTGCTACCTCTTCAGGAGCAAGATCATCGGTATGGAGAATAGCTCCCCATAAGCGACCTATGAGTGCGAAGTTCTCAGACGCATCCCCATACTTTTCTTGCCGATCTTCAAGAATTTGGTCAATCATGTTCAACCCTTTCTATTGGTTGAACGAACTCTAACAGGTTACACGCCGTAAAAGCAGAAACACCCCTAGATCGGTAGGGGTGTTTCGCGGGGGCAACAGACTTAACCCACTAGCGGTTAAGGTTGTAAAACTAGGATACCTGAAAAGTTCCGCAATCGATAACAGGGATCTCGGGCGAGTCGGTAATCTGCGCCCACACCTTCCATATACCTACCCCGTAAGTACCCGTTAAAAAGCCTGTAGCGCCCTGTAGGAGCGTTGCGGGGAACCAGTCAGCATCAGTTGGTCGGGCGGTAGGTTTGATGACCGCAAACTCCACGGCATCGGTATAAGCCACATTGTCCAGGGTGACCAACACCGGCTGGAATTCAACGCTCTCGCGTGGGTAAATATTGGTCATTGGAGATATGCCTTCCATCGTTTGTCTTGGAGTGAGCCAATGTTGTTCTTGTCCCCAAGAATAGCACCCCATCGACGAGTAGCCATTATAGCCTCATAGTTTCTTGGAGCTACGATGACTGAATCATCTCGCTGGACCGACAATTCTGCGTACCACCGGCGAGGAAGAATCTCACCAAAGGTTTGAATATCGTGGTCATTAAGCGGGCTTACGCGCTTGATCTTAAAGGTAAGTTTTGCAGTAATAGCCAAGGGAACCGCAACTGCATAATAAGTCTTGGAAATGTTTTGCAAGAAAGTTGCAGAAATTATTATTGGATTGACACTTGCGTATCGGGTGACACTTGCATCGCAAGTAAATGTTGCGCTTGCCGAAATGCTAGTTGAAGCGGTTAAAGAGTGAAGGGCATCGCTTGTTAATGTTGTAATTACCTGTGTTGATGTATTTGCAACTTCAGCATTGTAGGCTGTTGAAGATAGAGTAGTTGTAACAGCGGTAGAAGAAGTAATTTTTTGATCTTTAATTACATCTGCTGTTTGTGTTGCAATTACAGAAGTAGATGTTGCTGCCTTTTGATCTTTTTTGGAATCAGCAGTTTCGGTAGCAGTTACTGAAAGAGAAGAAGCGCCGTAATGCGTTACATTTGCCGCGCTTGTAAGTGTTGTTAATATTGCAGTAGTAGATGCAATAAGACTGTTATTAGAAGCAGACCCAGTTGTTGTTGCATTAGCATTGAATGTTTCATCTGCATATTGAGTTTTAAGAGCTGCTGTTATTTCAACATCTGCAATAGTTAAATTAGCCTGAACAAGCATTGCCCTATAAACATCAGCAGTTCCGGCAAATGTTGTATTACTAGATGATTGAATATAAGAAGTTCTAAGTCCATCGCCAGTTAATGTGGCGGTAAAAGCGCTAGGTGCTTGAGCAATTCGAGTTACTACACCATCTGCAGTAAGGCTGGCTACAAATGATGAATTAGAAGAGATAAGTGTATTAAGTAAAACAACACTAGATGTTGTTGAAGTAATTGGTGTAGATGCTGAAGCAATTCTATAAACAACACCATCTGCTGTTATTGTAAAGATAACTGGCGTTGATGCTTGAAGATAAGAAATGCGAAGGGAATCGCCAGTAAGATTTGCTGCAAATGAACTTGTTGTTTGTGCTAAACGGGTAACATTTCCATCAGCGGTAAGCGAAACAGTAAATGGTGAAGATTCAGCACCATAAACGGTGCGGAAAGAATCTGCGGTAACGGTTGCAGTAAGTGAAGTTGAAGCAGAAATACTCTGACCGCGTGAAGAATCTGCGGTCAGAGTACCTGTAAACGACGAACTTGAATCGACATATATTGCAATCGCACCTAGCCAAAAGGCAGGTGACGGACTGTAAAACTTGCCGTCATAGGTTAAGGCGCTGGACTTAGTAAGACCCATGACTTAACCCCCTGTTACTGCGAAAAAGAACTAAGCAGCCAAAGGTGAAAGTGAAACTCCCAAAGTTGTGAATGTAAGAGTGTCTGTATTCACGACTGACTTAGATGTTGTAAGAGCTGCTGACCAAAGGAAGTTTCCTGCAGTTGAAGCATCCCATACAGAGATGTGCGTAATTGTCTCTGTTGCTGTCATTGTAAATGATGGCGAGTTTGACAATGCAATTGCCCCTGCTGATGCAGCAGAGAAAGTTGCTGATGATCGAGTAGTAACAGCAGATGAATTTGCTGTTCCTGCTGCTCCTGGATCGGCTGTGTGTAGCTTGATATAAGTTCCGGCAGGAGCAGTAAATGCTGTACCGCGAAGCATATTTAGCCAGTTATTAGCCAGGGTTGTAGTCGCTAGTCCTACAGTCATTCTTGCTCCTTATTTTCTTCTTGGGGGGTTGCTTTGGTTATTTCTGCATCAGCAGTAAAAACCAATCCCATTACTGTGTTAGACATTATATCTTAATTAAGCCTGTGGCTTATCGAGAACAGTCGCATCAGCAGCAACAAGTGCCTTGCTTGGAGCAGGGAACTGATCTGCTGGATTAGCCCAACGATAGATCAATGGAAGAATTGCAGCGCCACCGGCACTAAGCAAACCCTTGACTGAAGTTGTGTGGTGCAAAAGGTATTCAGCAGTTACTGCACCTACGAAGATGTGCGCCCATTGTGAAAGAACAGTCCACACTTTAGGAGATACATTAAAGAGATATTTGTTAGCCATTTTCAATCCTTTACTAGATTAGGAATGGGCGTATGCCCAAGGGAATAATACCCCTAGGACTGCCACTTAGGGCGAATTACAGCCTTAACAACTAACGGTGAGCGTACTTTTGCGTAAACACCGTCTCCGTTGCTTTGGTTTACGCCTACATGGTCGGGTCCAGTATTGCCTTCGATAGTCGGGATCAACTTTGTATGAGGATCCATAGGCCCTGTAGCGATGCCAGTATGTTCAGCAACCCCGCTATGAGTCCAGTCAAAGAGAAGTACATCTCCCATTTGAACCTGAGAGATAGGTACGATCATGTTGTGGCTATGCGCCCAAGATTCTAGAGATGGGCAGTAAGAGAATTTTTCAAGAGCTGATATTGCCTGTGCTTGATCGAAGCACCATGAAACAAAGATAGCGCACCATGAGACATGGTTTACGCCGTACCAAACACCAAACTTATTGTCGTTGTTAGCGCCTTCTTTATAACCAACCTGCGCCTTGGCTGCGGCAACCACTGCGACTGCTTGCTTACTCATTTGTCGTACTTTGCTTTCATTACCTCAACATCAATTTTAATAGACTGTTGATTTTCAAGTAGCTCTTCTACTTTGTTAATCAAGCCAGTCTTACCATCGTTATAAAGCGCGTATGTAATCTTAGCCAATTGATCTTTGAGTTCATCAGTATGCTTTTGAATCGTATGCTTGGCAATAAGGCTAAGCCCCGCAAGCAATGCTACGGCTACAAAGAAATACGAATAGACTATCGTTGCGGTATCTGATGACATGATTGCGCCTTTGCGGTTATTAAATTTCTAAAATATAAATAGGAGATGTGCTTGAAGCGGTAATCGCCCAAAGTTCAGCGCTACCTGCAAGATCAAATGTAATCTTATCATTGGCATCCATCTTGTAACCTGTTGTTGCAGTTACATTACGGTCACCAAGAAAAACTGCTGTAGTTTCTGCATGGATAGATAACTTGCGGGTTGATCCGGCTTGATCTGCAATCTTAACTGCTGTAGTTCCTGCTGTGTATTGTGCTGAACGCATTAAATCTCCCTAGATTATTTAATGCCTAATCTTACTCTATTAGATTAACTAAAGAGCGTGTTCTACCCTGAGATAATTGTGTGTACACCTGAGTTGTTGCTACAGATGAATGACGCATAAGATCTCGAACCGCCAGCAAATCACCGTTAGATTTTTCGAGCATGGTCGTTGCAAAGTAATGACGAAGGCTGTGAAAGTGTTTAGCGTTCGGTCCAAGGATTCGACGCATTTCATCAGCAGCTTTTTTAGAGAACCGATTTGGATCGCATTTCCATAATGGTCCGAGCGTGTTATAACTTTTGATGACTTCGGCAACTTTTGCAGCAACCGGCACTACAAGATCTGTCTTACCCTTACCAATAACCCGTAATGAATAGCCACCGTTATCTTCAATCAGATCAGCGCCTTCGATCTTCGCTACCTCATGGGCGCGAAGCCCGACCATACCGCCAAGAATGAACCAGTCTTTGTAGGGTTGGGTTGCTTCAGAAATCAATTTATCAAACTCGCCCTTAGTAATGGGCTTAGGGACACCCCTGCCTGACTTCACATTGGGTAAGTCGGCTGCAGGGTTATTGCCATTGACAAGATCCATCTTGTTCAGGTGCTTGTAAATCGACCTAAGCCTAGACACATAGTTTGCCTTGGTGCTTTGCTTAGTAGCTGAGAGAACTATCTTCTCGAGATCCTGGACTGTGGCTATGGCTGGATGAACGCCAATGCGCCGGATAATCTGCCAGTCTGTGCGGATCACATAGGGTGAAAAGCCCGAAGTGTCATACCGGTTTTTGAGCTGTCGGTATATCTCTTCGAGGGGTACTAGATCCATTTACCCACTATAGCGTGTTAACTCTCGGTGGAGTGTTCCCTACCGTTTCAAGGTTCTAAGAAAGAACCAGCGCTTGAGGCGCAAGATAGGCCGATATTTGATTTTGTTTAAAAGCCTACGCCTATCTTGATAAAACAATAGACCC
>Ga0208382_1000071_pt1 | contig 36124 bp, 35 predicted proteins | sample CryBogCBE28Sep08_FD_184582 | JGI IMG/M metagenome (GOLD analysis project Ga0208382, IMG submission 184582) | Freshwater microbial communities from Crystal Bog, Wisconsin, USA - CBE28Sep08 (SPAdes) | ecosystem: Environmental > Aquatic > Freshwater > Lake | place: Crystal Bog, Wisconsin, USA...
CAGGATATCATAAGTAATACGAACACGAACCGGGTCTCCGTCTTCATCAAACCTGCCGTAGTCCAGGAGTTTGTTCATAAATGCCACTCGGTATTTAATTGGTAGGTAATGTAGGTTTAAACCTAAAAATCCGTCCTCATACTTTTCGAGCATCAATACCAGAGGAAATTTATCGTAATATGGCAAATCTGCCTTGGTTTTGGGGTCGTAATAGAAGAAAAATAGACCACCTTTGATAAATCTATTGGTATTTCTGAATTCTTCACGCCTAATAGTGTTAGGAATACGGGAAGTACCTTTCAAATTGGCCATTTTCGTCATAAACCATTTAACGGATTCACGACTCAGCCTCTCAATTTGAAGTGAGTTTCTTTCTTCTGCAATTGTTTTTAATTTTGATGCCATTGATTATTTAGTTAGAGACCAAGGTCGTCTTCGGTTACGATTTTAAACTCCCAAGCACGATCCTTACAGTATTCTATGGCTGCTTTCCATTTGGCTTCATTGACACCCCATGTAGCAACTTCGGTTAAATACTTCTTGGTGATTCGTTTTTGAGCTTCTGGTGGTTTAGTTTGTTTCTTGGGTTTAACTTCAATCAATAGTGTTTTAGTCTTTGTTTTGACCAAAAAATCAGGGAAATAACGATGCCATTTACCATCTACTGGAGATTTGTATGGTATAATAAGTTCCTCTGAAGCCCAAGAAACAATATTCTCATTTCTGTCAAACCAATCCATACATCTTGCTTCCCAACTTGAGCGATAGATGATGTTTTTGTGGTCTCCAACGTATTTTGAAGGATTTTTAGGTGTAAATCGTCCTGAGTAAGCCATATAAATATAAGATTCAGTCTAAATTAAAGTAACCAATGGCAATTATAAGTTTACCAACATCAATTGGCGGTGTTTCAATACCCGGTGGAGTATTAAACGGTCCATTGGGGTCATTATTCGGTAAAAAATCAGGTTCAAATCAGTATCAATACCCAAATGATATTGGTTCTAATCCTACCAGAGCACACTCTGTTCTTTTTACCATATTGGATATTAATCCAAATACACTACAAGAACAAAGAACTACAGCAATAAGTAACATATTTTCTGGTTCTGGTCTTTCAAGTGCCGCCAGTTCAGCTTCAACTGCTGCAGCCGCTGCATACAATAGTTCGACTGGTGCAACATCTATTACTTCAGCCCTCACATCAGGTTTTGGCGCAGCCGTTCAATCTGTGGCACCAGGTTCATTTGCAACGACAACAAGTCTTCAAGCCGCATTGAAACCACCTATTGGTAACATTACCGATAATATTACATTATATATGCCAGAGACATTGAACATGAGTTATAATGCTAACTGGCAAGAGTTTAGTTTGACCGATGAACTAGGTGGATTAGGTAGAATCGCTTCTGCAGCAATGGATGCTTATGAAACTAGAAATGCTGGTTGGAATGAAAACTTAAAGAACTTGGCATCAGGTCCAGCAGGACTTGATTTGATTGGTCAGGGTGCTAATGCAATTACTGGTGGTCAACAAGGTAGTGATATTTTATTGAGGTCTGGTGGATATGCCATCAACCCACAATTACAATTACTATACAAAGGTGTTGGTCTACGTAGTTTCCAAATGGAATTCTTATTCACACCAAAAAGTCAAACAGAAGCACAGGCAGTTAAAACAATCATTAGTAGATTCACAAGAGCTTTCTTGCCTACATTACAAGGCGCTACAAAAGGTGGTTCTAGTGGACAATATTTCACAATGCCATCAGTATTTCAAATAAAGTTTCAGTTTCATGGTGGTAATAACAATACACCAGCAGGCGCAGCCATTAATTCTGTATTAGGTAGTCTTGGTGCTGTCGGTACTGCTATAGCACCTTCATTAGGTGCAGGTTCAACGAATGGTAATGAAAATACTTATCTTTATAAAGTTGGTAACTGTGTACTAGAAGATTTAACAGTAGATTATGCACCAAATGGTTGGGCTGCATATACTGATGGTGGTCCAGTTCAAACTAGATTGACATTGAGCTTTAAAGAAACAGATATTATGCATCGTCAAATATTTGATAGTAAGGCGGTACGATAATGTTATACTTTGATACTCTACCTAAGTTAATTACATTAGACCCAACAAATAATGCTGTTGTTGTCACTAATATATTATCACGTTCTAGTATAATACAAAAACTGTTAAAAAATCCTGCTCTGTTTTATCAGTATGATATACAAGACGGTGATACACCAGAGATTGTTGCTTCTAAGTATTATGGTGATTCATATCGTTATTGGTTGGTATTATTTGCTAATCAGATTTTTGATCCACAATGGCAATGGCCACTATCGGCAAATCAATTTGAAGCTTACCTGAACGACAAGTATGGTTCTGCTGCAGCCAATAACAATCAAACTATGATTGCTTATACACAATCAACCATACAAGAATATAGAAAAATCTATACTTCATATGATTCTACGACAGCAAACACTACGATTATTAATTATACAATAGATTCTAATACATATAACAATCTAGTGACCAGTACACAAACAGTTGCTTTACCAAGTGGTGCTTCTTGTACTATTACAATCGACAAAGAAATAATTGACATATACACATATGAAGTTGAACAAAATGATGCAAAACGAACAATCAATTTAATCAATGTAATATATGCAGGTCAATTCGAACAAGAACTTGACAGTTTAATGAACAGCTAGAATGGCAACAAATTTTCCTACCCCCGATAAGGCCGGTGTAACGTATCCACAGGATTATAGTCTTAAGGCACTTACCTTATTGACGCCATCTATTGGTGCGTTTGATTTAAAAGCCAGTTTTATTGAGATGTCTTATTTTGAAGATATTTTTAGTAATACAGTTACAGGTCGTTTGATTATATCAGAAGCAGAAGGCTTTATTGAGAAGTTTCATTTAACTGGTAATGAATATATTAGAGTGATATTTACCAAGGCATCTGATAAAAACTTCGATATCAATATTCTATTCCGTGTATATAAGATATCTGACCGTATGTTGGTTGGTAATATGACCACAGAGGGTTATGTACTGTATTTTTGTTCAGAAGAATTGGTATTGTCTGAACAATATAAGATAAGTAAATCATATCCATCTACTAAAATATCAGATATCGTCAGCGATATTACTACAAATTATCTAAAAGTACCTAAAAATAAATTGGTTTCAATTGAGCCGACTAGAGGTATCTACGATTTTATTGTACCAAACTTTAAACCATTTGAAGCAATTAATTGGTTGGCAACATATGCACAATCAGATACTTCTAATGTGTTTGGTGCTGATATGTTATTCTTTGAGAACAAATATGGATTTAATTTTGCTTCTCTACAAACATTGTTCAGTCAACCAATTTATAGAACATACTCTTATCAACCTAAAAATGCTGATAAAAATAGTCAAACACAAGATGATAAGTTTTATTCTGTGTTATCATATAAGTTTATGAATACGGTAGACACTTTGGGCGCTATCAATTCTGGTCAGTTTGCCAACCAATTGATTACTGTAGATCCATTGTTACAGAGATACATTACAACAGATTTTAATTATTCGAAGTATTTTGAAAAGTCGGCCTCACTTAATAAGTATCCTATTGTAAACGGTGCTCAGAATAGATTTGGTCACGCTGTTTATGAAACACCACAGGCTGTTATTAAAATGACTGCTGGTAATCATGGACAAAAAGATGTTCCTTTTATTGGTGATAAACCTGGTTCGTATGCACATGATATTTTTGCAGAAGTGTTTATACCAAATAGAACAGCACAGTTATCTCTTTCTAACTACAATAAAATCAAATTGGTAATTGATGGAGATCCAGGTGCTGCAGCAGGAACAACAATCAATTTCAATCTACTGTCTATGACGCCTAGAGCACAAGACAAGAAACCTGATGACTTTTATTCAGGTAAATATTTGATTTCTGCCGTGAAACATACAATTAAAATTGATGGTTATACAACTGTTTTAGAAATTGTGAAAGATTCTACAATTAAACAGTATGTCACACCTAATAATGGTTCAACAATATGGCAAAATACTGTTAAAGGTATTATATGATAACTAAGCAAGGTTTAATGGGAGTAGATGGCTTCTACTGGTGGTTAGGAGTCGTAGAAAATAGAGATGACCCTTTAAAGATTGGTCGTGTACAAGTTCGTATATTCGGTTGGCACACACCTGATTTAAAATTAATACCATCTAAAGATTTACCATGGGCACATCCAATATTGCCAGGTAATAATTGTGATGACTTTAAGACACCAAAAGAAGGTGCTTATATCTTTGGTTTCTTCTTTGATGGTCCTTCTGGTCAGTTTCCTGGTTATCTTGGTGTAATGCCTGGTATTCCTAATGCAGTTGCTTTACAAACGGATACACCACAAACTGGATTCCAAGACGTTAGAACACCAGAACAACTGGCAACAGCACCAACAGTTCCTGCTACTGTGGAAGCACCAAAAGATGGGTCTGGTGCAACTGTTACTAATCAACCAGCACCAAGAAATCCAGCGGTTGCTGGTGTGCCAACTACACCACCATTAGCAATCAACGATCCTGCTAATCCACCACCACAGATAACACAAAGAGTTGAAGATTTAGTTAAAGGCATTCCTGGTCCAGAAAATGTAAACTTGGCAACTACGATTGCTGGTGCAGCTGCTGGTGCTCAACAAGCATTAACAGGTCTTGCTTCTGATTTAAATAAATTAGTACCAAATTTAAATTCTTTGACATCGGCTTTATCAGGACAATTACCAAGTTTATCTGGTCAATTAGCTCAAGCCGCCAATTTAGCAAGTAGTTTGACTGGTACAACAGTTACACCACCATCACAAAGTGCCTTGGCAGAAGCACAAGCGTCAATCAATACTCAGTTAGCAGCCGCACAGGCCGCAGCAGCCAACGCAGCAATGCAAGCGGCAGAATCTGCTTCAAAATCATTAGATGACTTAAAAGCACAATCAGGTACAATTTCAAGTACAATATCACAAAATTTATCAAAACTTTCTTCAGGTTCTATAACTACTCAATATCCTGTTATATTAAATAGTGATGGTACACCAGTTGTTGCTGCTGAAGGTTTACAAGTTCAATTAAATCAAGTTGGTGGTACATTATCCGGTTTAGAAGCACAATTGAGTGCTTTACAGGCACAATTGCAATCACAATTAACATCATTGGTCAAATAAAATGGCAGACTTATTATCAATAGGCGAATTACAAACACAAATATCACTATTGGAGAGTCAAATTGCGGCTTTGGCAAGTGTCGCCAATAATAAAACATTATATGCCGCTGCATCTAATCAATTAGAAGCTGCCGTTAATCCAAATAACTCTTATAGTGAACCAAAAACACCATTTGCACCACAATATCCATATAATAATGCAAAATTGACTGAATCTGGTCATTTAATGGAGTTTGATGATACTCCAGGCGCAGAAAGAGTATCAATTGCACATAGAACTGGTACATATTTTGAAATTGGGCCAGATGGTGGTAAAACTGAAAAAATCTATAACAACAATATGCAAGTTGTTATGGCAGACAATAATTTGTATGTTATGGGTAAAGGAACGGTAACTATACAAGGTGATTGTAAAGTTTATATTCAAGGTAATGCACAATTACAGGTTGATGGTGATGTAAACTGGAAAGTTGGTGGTAACTTAAATATGGCAGTCGGTGGTCAATTTACTGCTCAGGCACAGAATTTTAATATGGTAGGACCTATTAATCATGTGGGAGATATTGCTTCTACTGGTAATATACTAAATGAAGGTAATATATCATCTAATCAGAGTATTCAGGCAGCCTTGGATTTTGTTGGACACAGAAATTTGACAGTTACAGGAACTGGTACATATGGCGGTGATGTTGTTGCTAATGGTATTAGTCTCGATAATCACGTTCATGGAGGCGTTCAATCTGGTGGTTCTACTACTGGTGCACCACAATAGTCCAAAATTTTCGAATTTTGCGTCCGGGGCTAGAAATTTTGGAGACGAATCCAGGGAACTAAAAAAGCGTTTTTACTCCTACGATAAATAAAGAATGGCACAAACACTACAAAAGATATACTCAGACTTAGACCTCACTTTTAACCGTCAACCCGGTAAAGGTGATTTAGCCTTGAGATATGATGAACAAGCAGTTATTTCGTCAGTTAGAAACTTATTATTGACGAATTTCTATGAAAGACCATTTCAACCTGAGATAGGTTCTAATATTAACGGTCTATTATTTGAAAATATTTCTCCGATTACTGCCAGCATTATTGAAACAGAAATTCAGAACGTTTTAACCAATTTTGAACCAAGAGCAACTATTTCCGATATATCTGTGACAGCACAAGAAGACCAAAATTCTTTCTTTGCTAGGGTTACCTTCTTTATTGGTAACAATACGACACCGACAGCAGTAAATCTATTATTACAAAGAGACCGATAAATGGGAACAGCAAATTCAAATATTCAACTGGCTGACCTTGATTTTAATAATATCAAGCAAAACTTCATTGCCTTTCTTCAAACTCAAAATGTTTTAAAAGATTACGACTATTCTGGTTCTGCTCTTTCTACTTTATTAGATGTATTGGCGTATAATACACAATATAATGCCTTCTATTTGAACATGGTTGCCAATGAAATGTTCTTGGATACAGCATTACAGAGAAGTTCCGTTGTTTCTTTGGCAAAAGTATTGAATTATACCCCAAAATCTGTGATATGTCCGTCAGCCACAATCAGTATGAATGTGTATAATGTAACGGCATCTTCACTAACTTTACCACAATATACTAAATTCTTGTCAGAATCTATTGATGGTGTTAACTATACCTTCATCACTAATACTTCTACGACAGTTAATACTTCTGCCAATAATGTGGCACAATTTAATAATGTCACAATCGTACAAGGTACACCAGCAACTTACAGTTTCACGGTAGATTCAGTTGCAAATCCAACATATACTTTCTCAATACCTGATGCTCAGATTGATACGACAACATTACAAGTAACAGTACAACAAACGGCTTCTAATTCTTATTATCAAGTATATTCACAAGCAAAAGATTATTTGAGTTTAACTGGTACAAGTACAGTATATTTCTTACAAGAAGGTACTAATGGTTACTATGAAATCTATTTTGGTGATGGCATATTAGGTCAAAAATTATCTGATGGTAATGTGGTTAATGTAACTTACCTATCATCAAGAGGTACAGCATCAGCAGGTGCTAATAACTTCACATTGATGGACACAATTAGTGGTTTTGGTACTACTGTTGTCAAGTCTCTAACGGCTGCAACGAACGGTAGTAATAAAGAATCTATTGGTTCTATTCAATTTCAAGCACCTAAATCATATGCAGCACAAAATCGTGCTGTTACCAAAGACGATTACATTACTTTGATTCAACAGAACAATGTTGGTCTAAGTTTTGATGCAGTTAACGTATGGGGTGGAGAAGAAAATAGTCCTCCACAATACGGTAAAATCTTTGTGGCAATTAAACCACAAGGTGGTTATTCTTTAACAGATAACCAAAAACAAATTATTACCAATCAAATCATTGCTCCAATATCTGTATTGACTGTTGTACCAGAGATTGTTGATGTGGATTATGTGTATGTCATTTTAAATGCTGACGTATTATATAATCCAAAGAAGACAACATTAACATCAACACAAATTTCTTCTCTTGTTACTGCCGGTATTAAAAACTATTGTAACAACACATTAAATACTTTCAATTCTACATTTGTGATTGGTGATTTGATTCAACAAACACAAGCATTAGATCCATCAATTATTGCCATTGATTTTGATTTGTTCTTAGAGAAAAGAATAATACCAACTCTGAATAAATCTTTAAACTATACTATCAATTTTGGTAATCAATTAGAACAAGGTACTGGTGATGAAGCGTTTGTTATTAATCCTTCATTTGCCACAGTAGATGCTTTAGGTAAGACATACGACCCGGTTTACTTTGAACCATCACCTGATACAACAACAAACATTGATTCTATTACCATAGTTTCTGGTGGTGCTGGATATACCAAACCAACTGTTACTATTTCTGGTGATGGTAATGGTGCAACTGCTACAGCAACAGTAGAAAACGGAGTCATCACAGGTATTACAGTTACAAATGGTGGTGCTTTTTATACTCAGGCGGTCGTAGTTATTTCTGATCCAACTGGTGCCGGTGCTTCAGCAATTGCTGTTCTTCGTGGTAACTACGGTACATTAAGAACATATTACTATGTCAATGGCGTTAAGAATATTTTAAATACTGATGCAGCAAACATAGATTATCAAAATGGTATTGCCACACTATTGAACTTTACACCTACAGCAATTAATAATACTGATGGTATTGTTAGATTGATTGGTTATTCTGCTAACCGTATTATATCATCCACATTCAGTCAAATTATTACCCTAGATAATAATGATCCATCAGCCATAACCGTATCCGTTACTGCTAAAAGTTAATGTCTTATCTTAACAAAACATCGTTACTAATACCGTCACAACTGCCGGGGTTTATCCGTGACAATCCGGATTATGCCACCTTTGTGTTGTTTCTCCAAGCATATTATGAATGGATGGAACAACAAGGCGGTGCCGTATATGGTACTAAGAATTTATCCAGTTATTTTGATATTGATACCACACTGGATCAATTCTTACAATATTATAGAAATGATTTTCTATCATTCTTTCCAGACGGTTCATTAATTGACCAAAGAAAGTTAACTAAGATTGCCAGAGAGTTGTACCAATCTAAAGGTACACCGTCTTCTTATCAATTTTTATTCAGAATACTATACAATTCTGAAGTAGATTTATACAACGCTAGTGATTATATTCTTAGAGCTTCAGATGGTAAATGGGTTCTTACTCGTTCATTGACTCTAACTACTATAGATCCTACATGGCTAAGTGCTGTTAATTATAGATTGTTTGGTGAAACTTCATATGGTTATGCCACAATTGAAGACGTTATTATTGGTTTAAATTCAACACAGATTGTTTTATCTGGTATTGATAGACAATTTTCTTCAGGTGAATATGTTCATGTTGTAGATATACATGGTGCACCAGTATTATTCAACGGTTCTGAACTTAGAGCACAAGTATTAGGTGTTCTTTCATCTGTTGCGGTCGATCCAAAATTTACAGGTTCAGGTTATAATGTTGGTGATCCAGTTGTATTTTTTGGTGGTTTAAATCCAAACATTACTAATCCTGTCGGTGCTTCTGGTTATATCTCTCAAGTATCTGGTGCTAGTGTAACGGGTGTAACTCCAACATACATAGGACAAGGTTATAGACCAGGTAGTTATACTGAGGTAACTATTACATCAGGTTCTGGTTCAGGTACAGGTGCTCGTGATATTGCCACCGTATTTGACCCAACCAGTTATTATGTTTATCATGTACCAACAGATACTTTAGGCAACAAAGCAACAGTTCAATTAGGTGACGGCTCACACCTCGTAAGTTATAATTTTGCCAATGATTCTATTGCCAATTACAATACAAAACTATCAAGAGCATTATCATTCCCTGTATTGAATACTTATGGTATTCTAGCAACAACAGTCACATCAGGTGGTACAGGTTACGACCAAACAACTTCAGCATCTGCTGTAGGTTTCTATCAGACAGAGACAGGTGCTTTAGATAACTTACCGTACCTTGGTATGTTAGGCCCAATACAAATTGTTGCTGGCGGTACAGGTTATGCCATCAATGATACGATTGTATTTACTGGCGGTTCAGGTTATGGTGCCTTTGCCAACGTAAAAGGTGTAGCAGGTAACGGAGCAATTACTTCTATCAGTTTTGTTCCTGATCCATCAGGCACTACCTTGTATCCTCCAGGTGGTATGGGATATCAAAGGTCTTTACCAACATTAACTGTACATTCAGCCAATGGTACAAACGCCATAGTTACTGTGCCTGGCTTAGTTGGCGGTGATGCTAAATTTGGTATCACATCTACCAGTTATGGTCAAGTACAGGCAATCACACTTACAAATCCAGGACAAGACTATATTACAGCACCAAGTATATCTTTACGTGTAGAAGATATGTTGGTCTATAACATCAACGTATTTGAACAACCAAAACAAGGTGATGTGGTTTACCAAGGCACATTGATAAACACCACATTTGTTGCCAATGTAGATTCAATCTCAATCAATACTGCCAACGGTTCAAATTCTTATTTCTCAACCTATAACCTGAGAACATATGATTATAATGGTTACTTAGATGCAAATACTATTATCAAAGTATCCAGAAATGGTCAAGATTTAGGTGTTGGTTTCTATATTTCTCAAGCAAATACTGGTGTTTATACACAAGGTAGAAAGATTTATGGTAATGGTTCTGCCAAGGCAAGTGCTGTATTCTCTAATGGTATTATATTAGGTAAAGGTATTTACTTAAATGCTGACGGCCAACCATCAGCATACTCAGTTCTTGAGAATTCCAAATACAACAACTACACCTATATTTTACAGGTTGAAGCGGCATTAGCTAAATATAAACAGACCGCTCTAGCGTTCTTACATCCATCTGGTATGAATTATCAGGCATACAACGTTCTAAGAAATGAAGAATCTTATAACCTTGGTATGTCATCAGAAGAACTAAGCATACAATCGTTGAGATATCTATTAGATGGTTCTGCTGGATCTTTCTACGCTAATGCCACATCACCTAATATAATTACAACATACAATACTACTGGTGCCAATTTAGCCAACGTAGTATTTGCTAACTCTTACTTGACTATCTACACACAAGGTGGTAGAGATTTCTATTCACAAGTGACTGGTGTAACGGCAAACACCATTACATTGATGGACAATTGGAATTATTTGGTGCCAAATGTTGTAACGGCAACCGTATCTGCCAATTCAAATACAATAAATATTACCGGACTAACAGATTCCTGGAACATCGCTACAGGTAATACAGTCGGTAGATTTAGTGACTTTATGTACATCAATGACTCGGTTTCATTTGATGGTGTGTACTATACAAAGATTACTCATGTTGACCAAGCAGACCAAGGTACAACAATTAAAGTTACACATACATATCCGACAGCACAAACAGGTTTCTTAAACTTCAAACAGAATACAAATTCAAGTAATATTTGGGTGAGTGGCATCGTAGCCGTACCAGAAGTTACGGATATAATAACAGAATTTGGCCTACCATTAACCACCGAAGACGGTAACATACTAATATTGGGATAATAAATGTCTAGTATAAAAATTTCACAACTGCCAGTCAGTTCAAATGTAAATCCTAATCCGGTAGACTCGGTATTTCCGATGACGGATACAACTCTTGGAGAAACATTCCAGTTGAGTGCCTTGGCATTAGGAAATTCATTGTATGCCAATAACGAATTAGTTGTTGGTACTGGTGGCGTACAATTACCAAATGCTGTTGCTCAGTTTACAGGCATTTCTGGCGGTTATACACAAGTTAATGAACAAAATTTAAATGCCAATGGTACTGCCGATTATATTGTAACTGCTGATATCGGTTCAGATGTCAATTATTATATTGATATGGGTATTACTAACTCTAACTATAGTAACGTATCACCATTCAATTCATTAGGCACATCTATTGAACCACTATCTGGTTATTTGTATGTACAAGGTAATGCCACATATGCCAACTCAGGTAACTTGGTTATCGGTACAGTAAATCCAGGTACAGAGACTCGACTACTTGCTGGTGGTGTTGGTATGGATAATGTGATTGTTAAAATTAAACCGGGTGAAGTTAAGGTTCGTGCTAACGTAGTATTGAATGTGGCTAATGTTGTTTTAGTTAATACAGTTACATTCTATGATGGTACTAAACAGACTACTGCTGGAGTTTCCAATGCTTATGCAACGGCTGCTTTTGCTCAGGCCAATTCAGCGGGTGCCAATACAGTATATCAAACAGGTGTTAACACAACTCAGAATACTTGGATTCAGGCAGCATGGAATGAAGCCAATACATCATTACAAAATACTGCAAGTATTATTATACCAGGTAATGTGACAATCAATGGTTCAACCACATTAAATGCCAACACATATTATAATGGCAATACGATACAATATGGTTCCGTAACAACCTACGGAAACTTGATTACTATTGGTACGATGACTACTACTGGTAATGTTATAACCACAGGCAACTTAACAGCAACAGGACCAGTAACATTCAACGGACAATTTGTTAATAATGGCACCACTTATAATAATGGCACCACATATCTAAACGGAAATACCACAACAACTGGTACTTTCATTATGACGAACTCAACGTTCGCTGCAAACTCATATGCAATTGGTATTATTGGTTCATCTAGTGGTCAAACTCAACCACCAGTTGCAGATGGTACAATGTTACAGATTACAGGTAAAGATGGTGTCAACTCTAAATTGATTGTTGATGCCGCAGGTACTGGTGTATATTCATTGTTCAATGGTCGCTCAATGCGTGGTCTTGCAAATACACCATCAGCATTATTATCGGGTGATATTCTTGTTAAATTTGGTGGTAACGGATATGGTGCAACCGGTTTTGGTTCTGGTGTAAATTCTGGTGGCGCATATATGGAATATATGGCTGCTGAAAATTACACCGATACACAAAAAGGTACTAATATTTTATTTGGTGCTACACCAATAGGTTCAAATACAATTGCAAACGTATTGACTTTGACAGGTACCACAGCAATATTTGCAAACAATGTAAGTATTGCAAACAATTCAATTGCAAACACAAAAATTGCAAACACTTATGTATATGGTTCTGCAACAGCCAACTCAGGTGTAACTCAAATAACAAGTAGAACTACTGGCGTTACAGCAAACGGTATTACGGGTACAATTATTGGTTATTCTGCAAGTGCTTTCCAACATGGAACAGGTTATGTATTCACAGTCAACAACAGTTCTGTACTACATACAACTGATATTGTTTTTGTTTCTATACAAAATAGTAACTGTCCAGTACCTCAAGTATCTGTGGCCAATACTAGAGTAGGAAGTTTTGATATATGTGTGTTCAACGGTTCTGGTGCAGGTAACGATGCGGCTTATACAATGAACGTGAATTTTGGTATCATTAGAGTTGGATCATAACGAATAAATAAACTATGGCTAATACAGTAAACGGAATATTAACATCATATGCTTCAACCGTAGAGGTTGAACTTACCTATTTCTTTGTGATTACTTCACAAGGATTTTCACCTAATACACAATCGACCACATATTTCTTTGTAGGTAAAACTGACCAATGGCCAGATGATGTAAATCCTGATGTACCTAACCAATCTCAGGCATATATCAAAGAAACATTTAAGAATATGTTTGCTGCCAAATTGGTAACATCATCCAATTTGTCGCCAGTTGTACCAAGAATTGACTGGACTTCTGGTGTAACCTACAACGAATACACCGACTATAATGATATGTTGGCTGTCGATTCAAATGGTTTACTAATCAATAAATTCTATGTTCGTAATTCATACGACCAGATTTTCAAGTGTTTAAGTAATGCTAATGGTAGTCCTTCTACTGTACAACCAGTTTTACAGGCCGGAACAACAGATGCCACACAAACTTTATACTTGGCAGACGGATACAAATGGATCTATGTCACAACAATTGACAAAGGTCTAAAGAAAAACTTTTTTGATGCTAACTGGATTCCATTATCAGTAGGCACAGTTACACCAAATCCATTGACACCAGCCGGTCTAGGTTCAATCAATGCTATCAACGTAATCACAGCAGGCAATAGTTATTCTAATGGTGTTTCTACAACAACCGTAACAATCAATGGTGACGGAGAAGGTGCTTCAGCATATGCCAACGTGACAAATGGTATGGTTCAAGATGTTATTGTGACTAATACCGGTAATAATTATACATATGCCACAGTTACAATTGCTCCACAGACCAGTTATCCAGGTTCTGGTGCTACGGCCAATGCTATTATTTCACCTATTGGTGGCCATGGATATGATCCTGTTTCTGAATTAGGTTGTAACCATATTATGTTGAGTGTTGAACTAGATGGTTCCGAGAACGGTGTAGTTCCTACCGATGTATCTTATAGACAATTAGGTATTATTGTTAATCCATTATTAAAAGATGGTAGTTTACCTACAAACAGCATATATAATACATCAGATTTGGTGACTGTATCGGTTGGATTGAATGCTTTCACATCAGGTGAGGTAGTTTATCAAGGTTCAACCTTAGAAACAGCAAGTTTTACAGCCAAAGTATGTTCATTCGACACAACAAACAATATTGTTTCGCTGATAAATACAGTAGGTAATTATACTTTAGGTAGCACAATCACTGGTGTTACTTCAGGAACAACAAGAGTATTACTACAATATACACCAACAACTTTCTCTGTCGGTTCTGGTTATATGATGTATTTTGAAAACAGAGAACCAATTCAACGCTCTGCAAACGGTAACGAACAGTTAAGATTAGTTTTAAGATTCTAAGGTAAAACAATGATAAATTACAATGTAGATCCATACAATGATGATTTCGACCCAACGAAAAATTATCATAGGATTCTATTCAAACCAGGTTATGCCGTTCAGGCGAGAGAGTTAACACAATCTCAGACTATATTACAGAATCAGATTTCTCAGTTTGCTTCTGCTATCTATTCTCAGAATACTCCAGTTTCTGGTGGTAAAGTTACAACCAATTTGAATTGTAGTTATATCAAACTAAATTCATTGTATAATGGTTCATCTGTTGTAGCATACAATTTTTTAAATACAACTATTACCGATTCTACTGGCACAATCATTGCTCGTGTTATTGCCACAGCAGAAGCAACTGGTAATGCCACAACTGCTGGCGATCCACCAACATTGATTGTTACATACACATCAGGTGGTCAATTCACCGATGGTATGACCATCTATATTCAAACATCTACATCCAAGACATCAGCAGCCACAACTATTGGTACATCAGGCGGTACAACTTGTACTGGCCTATCTTCTGTAGCTTCTATCTCCGATGGTGTGTTCTATGTTGTAAACGGTTACGACCAGATTATTGAAGCAAACGGAACAACTGTACCATATACTATTGGTAACTTCGTTAACGTATCTGCTCAGACAGTTATCTTAGACAAGTATGACAATACACCTTCATTACGTATTGGTCTAGAAATTGCCGAGTTAACTATTACAAGTAGTCAAGATACTTCTTTATTGGATCCAGCTGCAGGTGCTTCCAACTATCAGGCGCCAGGTGCTGACCGTTATCAAATCAACCTAACATTGGTAACATTACCATTGACATTGGGTAATGATGACCAGTTCATTGAGTTACTAAGAATCACAAACGGTTCTATTGTTAAACAAACAGATACAACCGTCTACTCAACGATTGATGATTACTTTGCTAAGCGTGATTATGAAACTAACGGTGACTACATCGTTAATGATTTCACATTGACACCATCAGCAAACTCATTAGGTATTAATGCTAGTTATGACCTAGGCATTGGTCCTGGTGTGGCATATGTCCACGGTTATAGAATTGAAAATCAATCTCAGACCACTCTAACAAGCGACAGAGCAAGAACAATCAACACAATCAATAACAATGCTGCCTTCGTAGACTACGGCAACTTCTTTGTTGTTGATACAATGAGTGGTGTGTTTGATGTTGGTACAATGCCTTCTGTTGACTTACATTGTGTACCATCAACAGGTATTGTTTCTACAAATACAGCAACATATAATTCTACTCTAGTTGGTACTGGTTTGATCCGTGACTTGACATACGTTACAGGTACTGGTTCAAATACAAAATCATATATCTACAACGCTTTTGTTTCTGATATTTCTACTAGAACAATTTCTGGTGCCACAGCATCAGCGACACCAAGTACACTAACAGTTACTGATACTACTGCTCTTCTTTCCGCTACGGCTAATGCTTATTACGGCATCGTTCTTACTGTAACAACAGGTGCTTTGGTAGACAAGAGAAACATTATCGGTTACACAGTTTCTGGTTCAACCAAAGTATTTACAGTTGATAATCCATTTACACTCACACCAACATCATCTTCAACATGGCAACTAGGATTTGCTGTTAATGATATTGATTCAATTGTACAAACAATAAGTAGCAGTAACTTTACTTTAACAGCAAATACAAATATCAATGCTGCTGAAGGTAAAGTTAATGGTGTTCCTATCGGATCAACCATCTATAATACTACAGCTTATCCTGAGTTGTTATTCCAGATTGGTTACCCATACGTAGCACAAGTTGCTAACACAAGTTACTTCTCTACCAGAATCTATCGTGGTAAAACATTCACAGGTTCTACACTAACATTGGTGTCAACATCAGGTAACAGTAGTAACCCATTAAGATTTGAAGGTACTGGTACATTGTCAGCAGCCGCTGCGATGCAGAACTTTATTGTTATCAATACATCAACGGGTAATGTATTAGACTTTACAAGTGCTGGTAATACTGTTTCCGTTTCTGCTGACCACACAACAGCAACATTCACATCAGCAGCATATTCAGGTATGACTGTTGACGTTATTGCTGTAGTTCAAGTACAAAATGCTGACTCAACTAACTATGTACTAAAGTCTAAAAACTTAGTACTAGGTAATACAGCATATGTTGCTAGTTCATTTGCTTCTATTTCAGGTTCTACCACAACATATAATGCCACATCTGGTCAGACATTAATACCTCATGCAACTATAGTTTCTAATAGTAATGGTGGTAAGATGCCATTGTATGTTAACGATGTAAGAAACATTGTTAAGATTATTGACTCTGGTAATCCATCAACTAACCCAACAGGTTTGGTTGGTAGTTATGCCGACATTACAAACAACTTCACATTTGATAACGGTCAACGTGATAGTTATTACGACTTTGGTTATATCAGTCTATTGCCTGGTGCTCCAATACCTACAGGTAATATTCTTGTGGTCTACAATTACTATTCACATACACAGGCATCTTCTGGTGACGGTTATTTCAGTCTACAATCATATCAATCCGCTAACTCAACCTATGGTGGTGTATCAACATCACCTGAGAACTATGCCAAGATTGCTCAGTACACATCTAAAGGCGGTACAATCTATCGTTTGACCGATGTGGTTGACTTTAGACCTTGCCGTAAGAATGGCCAAACAGGTTATCTATGGGAATATTCTCAGACACAAACAAGTACCAATGACATTGGTATTCTATTACCTAACAACCTATCTAACTTTACAAGTAACTACTCATACTATTTGGGTAGACAAGATAGATTGGTGTTGACCAAAGATAAGAGTTTCCAAATTGTTGAAGGTACTCCATCAGTATCTCCATCATTGCCAGCACAACCAGATGGTTCATTGTTGATTGCTAACTTATTGTTAGATCCATATACAGCATTTGTACCAGGTGAAGGACCTGCTGGTCAAACTTCTAACCTATCTGTTAACAAAGTACTACACAAGCGTTGGGCTAAATCTGATATTACAGACTTAGAAACTCGTGTTAACAATCTAGAGTATTATACATCTCTAAACATCTTAGAACAGAACGCTCAGTCTCTACAAGTTGCTGACGTTAACGGTTTGAATCGTTTCAAGAACGGTATTCTAGTTGATGACTTCAGTTCATTTGCTACGGCAGATACTGGTAATCCAGACTATGCTGCTAACATCAACGTTAGAAAAAATGAAATGACAGCGTTGAGTTTTGTAGACAACTTCCAGTTACAAAACCCTGCCGTTATGGCCAGTTTGGGTACATTAACTAATACAAATACCTATGCTATCAATAGTATTCAAGGTACACAAACAAACATCTTTACATTACCATACACAACTGCTAACGTAGTTGTACAGAGTTTGGCAAGTTCTACGGTATCTGCCAACCCATTTGCTGTGGTGATACAACAAGGTGTTGCTCAATTGAATCCTCCTATGGACAATTGGGTAGATAACTCACAAGCACCTGCGATTCTGATTACAGATCCAAGTATGCAAGTGTACCAGCAAACCGGTGGTGTTAACTTAATTAACTCAAGTGACTTCCAAACTATCCCTGGTACACAGAGTACGATATCTTCTTCTACTCAAGTTGTTGGCCACGGTATCAATGCAAGTCCATACGGTTATGTTGGTTACACAGCAACAACTACCTCAACATATGGTAGTCAGATTCAGAATGTAACATCTTCTGCATACAATCCAGTATCATCTACATTTGGTACAAACAATGGTTACATAACAAACATTGCTATTCTACCATACATTAGACCACAAGAAGTTATTGTACAGGCAGAAGGTCTATTGGTTAACACCAAAGTATCTACATGGTTTGACGGAACATCTGTAGACCAATACATGAGAGCACCAAACACAATCGAATTGACTGGTGTTACTGGTAAATTTAACAAAGATGATGTTGTTGGTTTCTACCTAGACAACTTCTTCTATCCAATTGCTCGTGTTATTAATGTATATAATTATCCAAATGGTACACAGGCTCGTTTGTATGTTGCTGATATCTTAGGAGCACCAAACACAGTTGGTACAACCACATTAACCAACGGTACATTCAATTCTGCTGGTGATTATGTTGTTGGTTCTTCTACTGCTTCAGGTACTGTACCAGCAGGTGCTATCTCTAATCTATACCAGTCAGGTGAAATCTCTGGTGTTGGTGGTGGTTATTCAAATACATTTAATGCCAACATTACAACTCAGTTGTACATGACACCTGTTACACAAGGTTACTGTTCATTCTTAAACCAATACGGTGTATGGGGTGATCCAAATAACAGCACAACATACAACGCAGCATTCCCTGTTCCATTAACAACCGGTGCTACATATACAATAGCATTATCATGTTCAGGTTCTGCTTCTGTAACTCAGAATGGTACAACACTTGTATCAAGTTCTAGTTCTACAACCGTATCAACTGCCACATTTACGGCAGCAAGTTCTAGTCCAACTATTGCTTGGAATGCTACAAGTTCTGGTACAACACAGTCAGCAATTGCTGTTACTATTACCGATTCATCTGGTAATATTGTGTTCTCATCTGTTTCTCCACCAGAATTAAATTATATCAACGGTGGTACAGAGATTAATATGTATCTTGGTGGTGCCTTCTTTGAAGGTGTTACACAAGTATACCTAGGACCACAATCATCTTCAGCAACTAACTACTATGTTGGTTCTACAATCAGTATTACATCTAAGTATGTTTATGGATTGACTGCTGCAGCAACATATGTTCCACCTCCTCCTGCTCCAACAGGTGGTGGCGGTGGCGGTTGTGGTGGATGTTTCACTGCCAATACATTAGTTACAATGGCTGACGGTACAACTAAGTCAATCTGTGATGTTAAAGTTGGTGACAAAGTAAAGAACTATAATGGCACTAAAGTCAATACAGTTCAGTACATTGAATACTTACCAGATACATTGTTGAAAGCCTTGTACACACCAACTCCTGATTTTGCTCCATTTGCCACAGTCAACCACCCATTATACATTGGTGATGTTCTAAGTAAAGTAGACCAAGACATTGATTATCCATGGTTGAAGATTAAAGGTACAATCAATCCATTTGCTGTACAAGAAGCAACTGGTCAAATGGTATACAACTTATGGTTAGACGGTGACCACACATACATCGTAAACGGTTTCGGCACAACATCTATCATTGATGATGGTGGTATGTTGAGAAAAGGTGTTGAACAAGGTGTTCTGACACATGAAGAAGCCATGAACCTAGTCGTTAGATATGCTTCTGAAGGCAGAGATGTAATGTATGGTAGTTATTTGTTTATCAAATTGTTTGGTAAGATTAACTCTAAGACATTAAACAAAGTGATGGCCAAGTACTTGAAGAATGATGACCACCCAACAGCACAATCGGTTGTTAAAGGTATATTCAAAGTCGTTGGCAAGATAGCGAATCTGGTTGCTTAATAAATAATTAATAGTTTTATCGGAAAAATAAATGACAACTTTAACTTATTCTAGTATCTACCATTATACGGCAAACATTGTTGCCTATAATGCAACCACAAAGATTGCTACTCTGGACCAACCAGTTAACATTTCTTTGGGTGTTAATAGTACTTATGGTGATGTGAACTCAAGTTATACAATTCAAGGTAAACTAACCAATGTATCACAGGCCATCAGTCAAGGTGGTCCTGTTGCTCTTTCTACTGATGAGGCAGGTAACTTTGTAGGTATCTTCAATGTACCACCAAATACTTTCCAGTCCGGTCAAAGAGTGTTCCGTATTGACAACAGAACAGTACCAACAGACCAAACTACTGCTACAACATATGCTGAAGCAACATTCACAGCATCTGGTCTAGCCACTACATCACAACAATTAGATTTTGCTCCATCTATTGACTCATCTTCACAATCATTTACACAAGTCAATCAGACAGCACAACATTTAATCAGTACAATCACAACATATTCACCATATGATCCTGTGGCACAGACATTTATTATTTCTAAAGATAATTATCCAAATGGTGTGTTTCTAAATTCTGTTAAGTTGTTCTTTGAATCTGCACCAACAGGCAACGAACCAATCACAGTATCAATTATACCAACATTGAATGGTTATCCTAACGGTAATGCTTTAGATTATTCTACTGTAACATTAAATGCCAACCAAGTGGTAACATCTTCTACACCACATTATTTGGATGCCAACACATATACCGAATTCATGTTCAAGGCTCCTGTATATGTACAGGCAGGAATCTTATATGCCATTCTAGTACAGGCAAAATCACCTGACTATAACCTATACATCGGACAACAAAACCAGATTGCAGTACCGTCTACTGCTAAGTCTCTGCCTTCCGATCCAAACCCAACCAATCCAACAAAGATTGGTGCTGCTCCATATATCGGTGCTCTATTCGAATCACAGAACTCTATTACCTGGACTGCCGACCAGACCAAGGACTTGATGTTCGTTATCGACCAATGTGTGTTCAACGTAGGTTCGGCAACAGTACCATTCGTAGTACCACAAGGTTTACCATACAGAAAACTAGGTACACAGGATATCCGTCACAAGTTGGATGCCAATACCGTTTCTAACGTATATGGTAACTATGCACCAACTACATTAGTGGATGCTATCAACGTATCTACAACAGACTTTGTTCCATCAGGTACAAAAGTTGGTTATGCTTATGCAACTACATTGAGCAATGGTAATCAACAAACATCACAACAAATCATTACACCAGGTAAGTTAGGTACTCCAACACCTGAGAATGTATACTTGAATGATGGTCTTGGTGAACGTGTATTGATTCCACAATCTAACAACTCATTCTCATTGTTCGCTACATTGTCCACAACAGACAAGAACGTATCACCTATTATTGCTGACGATGGTGTATCATTGTATTCTATCCGTTACTTGATTAATAATATGGGCATCGGTAACAATGTAATCTCTGTTACAAACGGTGGTTATGGTTATAGTAACGGCAACACAACAGTAACTATTTCTTCACCAGATATTGGTACAGATTTACCTGTATTAGGATTCTCAGCGAACGCTAACGGTGCTATTACTTCTGTATACACTAACTATCCAGGTTCTGGTTACTTGACTACACCTACAATTAATGTATACGATTCTACAACCAGAACAACTGGTTCAGCTAATGCTGTTATCTCTGTACACGGTGAAACATCACCAACAGGCGGTAACTCATACGCTAAATACTATACTAAGAAGGTTGTATTGGCAGCAGGTCAAGATTCTGGTGACATGAGAGTGTTCCATACATCATACAGACCAGTTGGTACAAACATCTATGTGTACTACAAGATTCTAAGTTCACAAGATACATCTACATTTGAATCTGGTTCTTGGCAGTTGATGACAACTCTAAGTAATCCAAATGTATACTCAACATCTCGTAACGATTTGATTGACTTTGAGTGTGCTCCAGGTATCTTCAATAGTAATGCAGCAAACAATAATATTTCATACACTAATGCAAGTGGTCAAACATTCAATAATTATATTCAATTTGCTGTCAAAGTTGTTCTTGCTTCTACTGACCCAACCAATGTACCGTTTGTGACATCATTACAAGCACTAGCATTACCAGCAGGAACAGGTATCTAATATGCCACTCGTTAAAGTTCCAGGTACTCCGTTCTTAAGAGACACAACATCAATGGCTCTTATCAATACGGACATGACAGAACGTAACGAATATTATAACAAGTTGCGTGTGATTACCAAACAAAAAGAACAAATAAATATGCTTAACGATGAGATTACCGAAATCAAAACCGAGATGACCGAAATCAAGCAATTGCTCCAACAATTAATCAGTAAATAATAATGGCCAATACCATATCAATTCTAAGCTATGCTAACACCTTTGGTGACTTAATTGTTAACACCAATGAACTAGCACAAGAAATCGACAATCTAGGTAAAGGTAATTATACCAAAGATACTGGTCTTTTGACATTAAATGGTTCAGGTTACGGTCTACAAGTATCAAACAATGCTTTGTTTAGTGGTAATGTGGTCATTAGTGGTACAGGTACTGCTCTACAAGTCTCACATGATGCCATCTTCTCTGGTAATGTAACGATTCTAGGTAACACCACAATCGGTCTACAAGAGATTGATTTTGGTGACATTCAATCTAACACAATCCATGCCAACGTAGCCACAATTCAGACGATGAATGTGGTAAACGACCTTGGTGTTACAGGCAATACATACATTACAGGTAACTTAACTGTTACAGGCAACACAAATCTAACGATTGAGAATGTAAGTTTAGATGAGGCAGTTACAGGAAACTTGACGGTCAACGGTACAATTTCAGGTGCTGGCGCAGATGCTTTATTGGGTGAAGCACTAGCATTTTCGGTGGCATTAGGATAAATAAAAGATAAAGAGATAAAACATGGCAAATAACTTTAAATCATACGGGCTGTCTAACAATACGGCTAACACCAATTTGTATACTGTGCCACTAGCGACACAGACCACAGCCATTGGTTTAGTTGTTGCAAATAAGACACAAGGTACAGTAACAGCAAGCGTACAAATTAACCGCTCAGGTGGTAATTATTACATTATTCAATCAGCACCTATTTTGACTGGTTCATCATTGGTTGTTATTGGTGGTGACCAAAAAGTGGTATTACAAGCAAACGATTCTGTTTCTATATCATCTTCCGCTAATACAGATGCCTGGATTTCTGTACTAGAAATATCATAAGGTAAAAAATGTCTTATCTAGGTTCAAGTACCACTCTTTCAGACCCAACCAGATATACACCTAGAACCGAACAGGTTCTTCAAGGTAATGGTTCAACGACCACATTTACTTTACAGTATTCAGTATCACAATCAACAGATATTCTGGTTACAGTTGAGAACGTTGTTCAACAACCAGACTATGCCTATACAGCAGTTGGTAATGCTCTTGTATTTACTGGTGCTCCACCAGCAAATGCTTCTAATCCAAATAACATTGTTGTTGTATATAATAGAACAGCAGGTTTGACTGGTACTGTACCTGATGGTTCAATTACTTCAGGTAAATTGGCAACTAACATTAGATTGTTAGCAACAGACCAGTTTACAGGTAACGGTGTTGTATCAACATTTGCTTTGTCTGATTATCCAGCAGATGCAAACTCATTGGTAGTTACAATTAACGGTGTCGGTCAAGCTGCACCAGCAAACTACACGATTGCTAATAACATCATTACATTCACTTCACCACCATTGAATGGTGCTAACGTAGTGATTCGTAACTTAGGTTTCAGAACAACACAAACTCTATTTGCTCTAAGTGCTGGTACACCAATCGTACAACCACAGATTACTGGTGGTAACCATTTATTAGCAAGTAACTTATCTACAACAGGTAACGTATCTGTATATGATAATACTGGTACACAATTGAAAGCACAGATTGGTCCTAACTATGTGTTGACATCTAATCCATTCTTTCTAAATAGCAATACAGTATCAGCGAACGTAACAATACCAGCAGGTTACAATGCTTTCGCTGTAGGTCCTCTAACACAAGCCGCCAACGTACAGATTACGGTTTCTGGTGGTTCTAGATATGTTATATTCTAAGGTTAAAACATGGCACTAACATATGACGGCACAGCCGGTATAACATTTAATGATGGCAGTCAGATTAATACGGCAAGCCAACTTGGTATGCGTAACCGTATTATCAATGGTAACATGGCAATTGACCAAAGAAATTCTGGTGCTCAAATTACGGCAAATGATGTCAGTTATCCAGTAGATAGATTTAGATTTAACAATTCACAATCTTCAAAATTGGTAGCACAACAGATGAATTCTGCCAACACATCTGCTTCAAATTATGAATCAGGTTCGGCTCCAATTGGTTTTACGAATTCATTAAAAATAACATCTTCTTCTGCATATTCAATTTCATCTTCTGATTATTTTGCTATATGCCAATTTATTGAAGGTTATAATATTGCCGATTTTAATTGGGGAACAACAAATGCCTCAACAGTTACTTTAAGTTTTTGGGTAAAAAGTTCTTTAACTGGTTTGTTCGGTGGTACTATTTTAAATAGTGCTGCAAATCGTGCTTATCCATTTACATATACAATCAATTCAGCAAACACTTGGCAATATATAACCATTACAATTCCTGGTGAAACAACAGGAACTTGGTTGAGAGACAATGGCCAAGGATTATTATTGTTCTTAGGTCTTGGAGTAGGTTCGTCAGGAAGTGGAACACCAGGTTCATGGGCAAGTGGTAGTATTTATCGTTCCGCTACTGGTGCTACATCGTTAGTTGGTACAAATGCCGCCACATTCTACATCACAGGTGTTCAATTAGAAAAAGGCGCTGCAGCCACACCATTTGATTACAGGCCTTATGGTACAGAGTTTATGTTATGCCAGAGGTATTATGAGACAAGTGGTTTAATTTCTTGGTCTGGATCAACTAATAACGGGTCAACATATTATATGACAATAAATTTTGCAACACCTAAAAGAGCAGCTCCAACAGTTGTTACTTCTACAGCTGATACATCTGGATTTGCAGGCGCTCCTACGGCTGGAAATATATCCACATCAACAGCAGAAGGAACTAACGTGGCAAATGCAAGTGTAAACCCAGGTAGATTTCGTTTCACATTTACAGCATCAATAGAATTATAAAATGTATACATTACTTCCACAAGATTTAATAACAAACGCCCCAAAAACTGTTCAAAGAAGTTTGGACAGAGCATCTATTCCATTTGACTCAAACAACACAGACTACCAACAATTCAAAAAAGACCTAGCTAACGGTGCTGAACTCAAAGATGCTACAGGTAATGTAATGACTTCACAAGCAGTCACAGAATTTTTACAGGGATTACAATAATGAGTATTGTATTAGATGGTTCTGCCGGAATAACTTTTCCTTCAGGTAATACACAAAGCAATGCAGCTCTTATTACTTCTGGTGGTACAATTGCTGGCAATTTAGCACTTGGTGGTAACTTAACATTCAATGCAGGCACTAACGGTATCACATTTAATAATACTGGTGCTACTGTAAATAGTTCGTTGAATGATTACGAGACAGGTACTTGGACACCTGCTTGTTATTTTAATGGTTCTGCATCTAGCGGACAAGCTGGTGCTTTTAATGGTTTTTATACAAAGGTTGGAAATTCGGTTGTAGCAACCGGAAAAATTGATTTAACAAATTTAGGAAGTGGAACAGGTAATTTTACTATTGTAGGTCTACCATTTTCGGCAAATTCAAATTCAAACTTTAGAACAATTGGAACAATGTTTTGGAGTTCAACATCCTCGTCTCTTATAACAATAGTTCCATTACTTTCCGCTGGTTCAACTTCTATAGAAATTTTAGGATCAACATCCGCAACAAATGGTTTATCAGATTTAACAAATTCTAATTTAAGCAATAGCACTTCTTTAAGGTTTGCTATAAGTTATATTACATCTTTCTAATTCATACATAATGACATCATTAGGCTCACGAACTAAATAATACCATGCCAATCATAACAGCCGTATCATCACCAACCACAGCATTAATCACCAGCACATCTGATGCTTCTGGTAATATTTCGTTTGTTACTGCCGGTTCTACGGCAATGACACTTGATACAAATCAGAATACTACACATACAGGTTCGGTTTCAGCACCAAATACATTCAGTTATAAAAATCGTATTATCAATGGTGATTTCAGAATCAGTCAATATAATGCCAACAGTTCAGTTACTGCTGTTCATAACACATATGCAATTGATAGGTTTGTTCCTTTCTTAGATTCTTCAGGTTATTTTAATATTGGCCAGAACTTAAATTCGGCAAATCCACCAGCAGGATTTACAAACTATCTAGGGGTACAATCCACTTCTACATACGCACAATCTGGTGGTAACAGATATGGTATTAGAATGAAGATGGAAGGATATTCTATTGCCGATTTGGCATGGGGTACCGGTTCAGCCAAAGCAGTTACATTAAGTTTTTGGGCGCAATCAAGTCAAACAGGTAATTATGGTGGATGTATTCAACAAGGTACTGGTGGATACAACTACTTATTTTCATACAATATTACTTCTGCAAATACATGGCAATTCTTTACAATTGTAATTCCCGGTCCAACAGGTGGTGGTACATGGACAACCAACAGTAATACTGGATGGACACTATGGTTAGATGTTGGTTCAGGTACATCGAATCAAGGTACTGCATACACTTGGGGAAATACAGGTTTAGCACCAACAGGTTCTGCAACTATTCTGAATGCAACCAATACAACATTATATTGGACAGGTTTTCAATTAGAAAAAGGTAACATTGCAACACCATTTGAATATTTGGAATACGGACATCAATTGAGAATGTGTCAAAGATATTACTGTACAGGTTTTAGTTATCCAGTAATTATTGCTGGCTCAACCACATCTATACCAGTGGTTAAATATCCTGTTGAAATGAGAGCAGGTCCTTCCGTAAGTTACACTTCTGGTTTATATTCATGGAATCCTGTAAGTTCGAATCAACCCATAAACTCAGTTAGTTCAATACCTTCCGATGCTGCAGGAACAAGCGGTACTCGTTTTAATACTACAACTTCTGGTATGTCTTCTGTAACGGCAGGTATGGCAGGATTTACATATCAAGCAGTAACAGGTGTCGGTAGTTTCAATTTCTCAGCGGAGCTATAAAATGTTCACATATCAGTTATGTCCAAAAGATAAAGATGGAAAAGACCAAGGATGTGTTAAAAGGTCAGATGGTTGGGTAATTCCTTTTCATCCTGATAATACGATGTATCAAGAATACTTGAAGTGGGTTGCAGAAGGTAATACGCCTTCTCCCGCTGACGAATAAATAAACAAATAACATAGAGAAATTCAATGAGTTTACAACAGATTACCGCTAACGATATTCTAAGCTTACCTGCAAACACGGTAAGTAATACTCAGTTTACGGCCGGTGCGGTTGAGAATTATATGACATCGACTGGCGTACCATTCAGCTACAGAAACATTATTCATAATGGTGAGATGTTGATTGACCAACATTTCAATGGTGCAAATACCGTAATGACATCTTCTATGGCCGTAGATAGATGGGGCGGAAATTGTTATAGTGGTACAACTGCAAACACACTTTATTCACAACAAGTAGTTGATGCACCGACAGGTTTTTACAATTCATTAAAAATTACATGTACTTCAGGTGTAGCTACTTCTTCTAATGCTAACGGTAGAAGAAATCTTTCGCAATATATTGAAGGTGTATTCTCAAATCATCTGAATTGGGGCACAACATATGCAAGACCAATAACAATGAGTTTTTGGGCTAAAAGTTCATTAACTGGTGCTCATGCTGTTAGTTTGCAATCAAATAATCAAGCATATTCATATGCTACAACTTATACAATTTCAACTGCCAATACTTGGCAATATTTTGTATTAAATATTCCTGCACCACCATCTGCATCTTCTGGAAATTGGACTGCAAATAATATAGCAAACATATTAACATTTTGGGATTTAGGCCAAGGTTCTTCTATTACTGCTTCATCATCAGGTCAATTAAATTCATGGCAAGCAGCAGACTTACGTGGTTATGCTAATGCAGTTCATATTGCTGATACAACTGGTGCTACATGGCAGATTACTGGTGTTCAAATGGAACCAGGTACTACTGCAACACCATTTGAACATAGACCATATTCATTAGAGTTTGCTATTTGTCAAAGATATTTTGAACAATCGTATGATTATGGTGTTCTTCCTGGAACAGCTACAACCGCAGGACAGATTGGTAGTTCAGGTATCCAAGGAGGAAATACAACAGGTGAAATAGATGCTGGGTTTAATTTTAAAGTTACTAAGAGAGCTTCTCCATCTTTAAATTATTGGGACACCGCAGGTAACTCAGGTAAATGTAATAGAACGCAAATGGGTGTATCGCAAACAAACAATCAATCTGTTGCAACCAATTATTCAGGAACAAATAATGTTGTTGTATATTCAGGTTCTGGTGTAAGTGCTGGTCAAATATACTTCCACTATACTGCTTCTGCGGAGATATAATCATGTACGAAATTTACACATCACCAGTTGGCGAACAATACATATTAAGATTAGAAGATAACGCACACATTCCAATGGTTGAAGGTAATATGGATTACCAAAAATATTTAAAGTGGGTTAGTGAAGGTAATACTGCTAACACAATACAGGGATAATAAATGAGTTTAACACAAGTACAAACTGGTATGATTTCTGGAGTACCTATTCAGGTCTCTACGAATGGTGCTATCACAACCGTAAGTTCTAATAATGCTTCAGCCATTACACTTGATGGTGCACAGAACGCTACGTTTACTAATGCGGTTAAGACAAGTACAATTACTACAACTGCTGGAAATAATGGTGCTTTGGCAGTAAATGCCAGCACAACATTTAATAATAATATTTCAGCACCAAACACATTCGGTTTTAAGAACCGTATTATTAATGGTAATATGGCAATCGACCAAAGAAATAGTGGATCACTTATAAATCCGGCAGTTAATGGTTCTTATTGTGTAGATAGATGGACAACAAGAACCAGCCAAACCACATATTATAAAATACAACAAAATGCAGGTTCGGTAACACCACCTCCAGGGTTTTCAAATTATCTAGGAGTTACATCATTAAATTCATCATCTTTAGGATCTACTGATTATGCTTTTATTGCTCAATACATTGAAGGTTTAAATTGTCAAGATTTAAATTGGGGAACTTCAAACGCTAAAACCATAACACTTTCTTTTTGGGTGCAATCATCTTTAACAGGAACTTTTGGTGGTGCAATTAGAAATTACCAAAATAGTTCTAATGGTTGTTATGTGTTTTCTTATAACATTCCAGTCTCAAATACTTGGACTTATGTTTCAGTTACTATTCCAGGACCAACGACAGGAGGTTCTTCTCAATGGCCAACAACCAACTCTGGATTTTTAGAGCTTGATTTTACTTTTGGTGTTGGAGCTACATATTCTGGTTCACCAGGTTCTTGGTTATTAAGCAATAATATTGCTCCTACCGGAGCAGTATCCGTAGTCGGTACATCAGGCGCAACCTTCTACATTACAGGTGTTCAACTAGAAGTAGGAACTCAAGCAACATCTTTTGATTATCGTCCTTATGGTACTGAGTTGGCTTTGTGTCAGAGGTATTTTACTCAGTTAACAGCAGGTAGTGGAGCTTATACTGGTTTTGGAGCTGGTGTTTGGGGTGGAACTTCACAAGGAAATATATATTTAAAATATCCAACATCTATGAGAACCTCTCCTACATTTAATTATAGTAATGTATGCGTTAGCGATGGTGTTAATAATTTAAGCGTTACTTCTGTTACCAATTTCTTTGGTGGATCAGATAGTGGTCTGGTTACATTAGCTGTTAGTGGAAGTACAACGCAATATCGAGGCGCTTATTTATCTGCAAATAATAACACTTCTGCATATATTAATTTTTCAGCGGAGCTGTAATGTATAAATTACCAATAATATTTCAAGAACAAACAAAACCAACTTGCGTAATAAGATCCGATGGGGCGGCTATTCCATTTGATCCAGACAACACAGACTACCAACAATTCAAAAAAGACATCCAAAACGGAGTAGTCTTAAACGATGCTGAAGGTAATCCTATTACCGGAACGGCTCTAACGACCTTCTTAAACACATTGCCATAAATAGAATATAACATAAAGAATAACACATGACTTCCGTGGCTCATTTATATCGTATAGAGAACCTGAAAACAGGTGAATACTATATTGGTAAACACAATGGAATTACACAGAAGAAAACTCAAAGCAATAAATTGTATTGGGGTTCTGGTGATAGAATAAAAAGACAAATTAGGAAGTATGGTGTAGAGAATTTTAAATATGAAGTTTTGGTAATTGCTGAAGAAGATTACATATATGACCTAGAGAAAAGGTATGTAACTGTGGATCTTATTGAGAGTGATGAGAAATGTTTGAATTTGGTGGGTGGTGGATTTGGTCCTAGTGGATTAACAGAACAAACCAGAAATAAACTCAGGTTATCTACCCTTAACGAACGTAAAAAAAATCCAGAAAAATGGAAAGAAGCTGCAAAAAAAGCAGGCCTCAATAAAAGAGGAATAATATTTTCCGAAGAACACAGAAAAAAAATCAGCGATGCTGGTAAAGGTAAAGATCCTTGGAATAAAGGCAAAACAAATACTATATCAGAAGAAGGTTTAAAAGTTTTAAAAGAAAAATGTAAAAAACTTACTTCTAATATGGTTTGGGTGAATAATGGATTACAAAATAAAAGACCACAAAAAGAAGATGTTCAAAAATATCTAAATGATGGATGGGTTGAAGGTAGATTGCGTGATTATATTGATGATAAATATAAAGAACAATGTAGACAAAGAAGTTTTAAGCGTTGGCAAAAAACTAAGAATTCTGGAGAATAAAAATTTCTTATTTAGGATCAGTTCCCACATCCGGCACCTTTCGTAGTGATTACTTTTCGGGTAATGGCTCTGCTACGACCTTTAATTTGTCATACGGAACAGGGAATGAAAGCTCTGTTCTTGCCATTATTTCTGGTGTAGTTCAGGCTGCCTATACATACTCTTTAAATAACGGACAAATTGTATTCTCTGCACCTCCACCAGCAGGTACTAACAATATTGAAATCAGGTACCTTGGAGAAAAGGTTCTTGTAAACCCATATCTGTCTGCTGATTCATTTGGTATCATCAGAATTAATTCAAACATCATCACAACAAACACAGTAATCTCTTTAGGTTACAATGGTAGTTCTACTGGTCCTATTTCAATTGCCAATGGTATTACTGTACAAGTATCTAATAACTCAGTCTGGAAGATAATATAATGGCAGGAACAATTCAAGCTGATTTTCTACAACCACAATCTTCTGCTGGTTTAAGTATTCTAAATCCATCAGGTAACACCGTGATGGCATCGGTTAACTCTGCTGGTATCTTCTCATCTACTGGTTCTTTGTTGGTTGCTAATACGGGTAACGTATTTACTACTGGAAATATAGTCGCTTCAAATGTATCTACAAGTATTATATCAAATGCAAATGGCGGTACCAACTTAACTTTAAATACAAACAATACTACTTCATTAGCATCTACATTGTATATGAATGGTAATATATCATTCGCCAATGGTGCTGGTGGTATTATATTTAATAATGCTTCTGCTACCACAAATAGTACATTGAATGATTATGAAGTGGGAACATATACTCCAACAGACCAATCAGGAGCAGGATTAACTTTTACTTTTGCAAGAACTTCTATCTATACAAAAATTGGTAATCTTGTAAATGTACAAATAGATATGACATTTCCATCAACAGCAAATTCTAGCACAGCCTCTATAAGTTTACCCTTTACAAATATAAATTTTTATGGTGGTGGAATATTGATTGAAAATGGTGGATATGGATCAGTATTAAGCTCGGAAGTTGCTGCAGGTGGGTCTACATTTTCTATATTAAACACAGCTTCAAACAGCGGTTTGACAAATGCTAACTTGAGTGGAAAAAGACTTATTTTCTTGATTAATTACCGTGCGACATTCTAAATAACCGAATATAACATAAAGTAAAACCATGGCAGGAATTTTAATAGTCGACCAAATACAAAACTCATCAAACACCTTGTTGATTAACTCAGGTGCTTTGGCGGCTAATACCGTTGGTACTTCTCAGATTCAATCTGGTATTTCTTTATCTGGTAATATTGGTGTTGGCCAATCTTCTCCTGCATATGCACTAGATGTTAAATCTTCTAGTAGCGGAGATACAGTTCGTTTCAATGGTAATGGTGGTATACCTTCATTCTTATACACAGATAGTGTGTATTTTGGATTAGCTGATGCATCCAGTTTAGGTGGCAATGCAATTTATGGAAACCATTCTTCAAATTATGTAAGTATTCAGACAAATGGTACGGAAAAAGTTCGTGTAGATACTTCTGGTAATCTGAATATGAAAACATCTAACGCAGGTATCGTGTTTAATAACGGTTCTGCTTCTGTAAATAGTACACTCAATGATTATGAGACAGGTACTTGGACTCCAACTCTTGTTGGTTCTTCATCAAACCCAACTTGTACATATGCCTTCAATTATGGTTACTATACAAAAATAGGAAACACAGTATATATTCAGGCATTTGTTGGGTTAAGTGCAATTTCTGGTGGTAGTGGTTCTCTACAAATGAATGGATTACCTTTTTATTGTTCCGCATCCACAAGATTTTATCCAACTTTTTCTTGTAATGTTCAGTATTTAAATTTGGGAGCAAGTTTAACTAACATTCAACCTTACATGAACGTGAACACCAATTATTTGGCATTTTTATGTTGTGGTAATAACATTGCTTGGCAAAATCCAACAGTTAGTGGAGTAGCTAGTAATTTCAGCATAATGCTTTCCGGAACTTACTTAGCACAATTCTAAAGACCCACAACATTAAACCAGAACTAAATAAATTTTTAAATACCTAATCCGGATTAGATTAGGCGGACATTAAAACAAGGAGAAAATTATGTCAACATTATCCAAAGTAACAGTAATCGACAAGATTGAAGTCTTAGAAGACCACACTCTACAAATTCGTCAAGCAACCAGAATATTAGAAGATGATAAGGAATTGTCTTCTTCTTTTCACCGTTGGGTGCTTCATCCTGGTGCTGACCTAACTGGTCAAGATGCAAAAATAGTTGCTATCGCTAATGCTCTATGGACACCAGAAGTAATTTCCGCCTACGAAGCTGCAGCACAAGCTAATACGGTTAAATAATATAGGACAATAAATGTCAGGTACCTTAAACGCCAATTATGTACAGTCTGATGTAGGTGCAAACCTATACTTTAATACTGCTGTTTCTTCAGGTCCAGTAATTGCTACTGTGCCTGTGTATACTGGCGCAGGTGCTGCAACGCCATTAGGTGGTGCTACCAATCCAGTTTCTGGTGGTATTCAATCAGCAAACAATTATATTCAGAAGTATGTTTATAATACCGCTAACGGTACATATACTTCTGCCGACTTTACTGCCTATCCTGCCAACGGTACTGATGCTGCTGGTTGGGTTGATATGGGTATCACAAGTCTGGCATTTAATCAATACTCATACTCTGTAACTGGACCAAACGAAGGTTACATTCTGATGTCTGCTCCTAGTGGTAGTAATACATCAGGTAACTTGGTGTATGCTACTGATGCTACTGGTAATTACAACTCACATCAATGGTATGTAAACGGTTTCACTAATGCCAAAGCAAACGTTGCTATGACATTAGATAAGAATAGTAATTTGAAAGTTGCGGGTACCGTTTCTGCAACAAATACATTTGGTTTTAAGAACCGTTTGATAAATGGTGCTATGATGATTGACCAAAGAGCCAACGGTGCAAATACATCTCTTAATGGTAGTACAGGTAGTCAAATAGGTATTGATAGATTCCAATGTAATAATTATGGTACAGGTTTGACAGCAAACTCAATGTACTATCAATTGATGACTTCATCAAATACTGCTGCTCCAAATTATGAAGTAAATTCTGCACCACCTGGTTTTTCAAATTCATTAAAAATTACTTGTACAAATGGTCAAGCAACATCTGGTCTATCAGCTATTCGTAGAAATATTGAAGCTACATTAGAAGGTTATGTAATTGCAGATTTAGGTTGGGGTACTGCTAACGCTAAAACTTGTACGCTATCATTTTGGGCAAAATCAAATCAAACAGGTACATTTGCTATAGGTATTGAAAATTATTATGGTACAACAAGTTATGTTACCACATATACAATTTCTGCTGCAAATACTTGGACCTATATTACACTTACAATTCCTGGGCCAACAATTGGTGGTCAAGGAACAACAACTGGATTTCCTACCGACAACAACGGTTCAGCACAAATATTTTGGGATTTAGGTCAAGGGTCTTCGATTTCTCAAAGTAATTCTGCAAACTTAAACACATGGTTATCTGGCGATTATCGTGGTTTCACAAGTGCAGTTCACATTGGGGATACGTCAGGTGCAAACTTTTATATAACTGGCGTACAATTTGAAGTTGGTCCACAAGCTACTCCATTTGATTGGAGACCATACGGTATGGAACTTGCATTATGCCAAAGATATACTTATGTTTATAATAATACAGGTCTAAGTGACCAAACTTATGCTTATTCTCCATATAGTCCAGCAAGTTACACATCGTTACCAAATTCATCAGCATCAATGCCAATATATTTCCCTGTAACAATGAGGTCTGCTGCAACTATTTCAAATGTAACCGGCGGTAGTGCTTCATCATTAAACAGACAAACAGCATCTGCTTCTCAAGTTGTTTTCCAATGGTCATCAACATCATCAGGTAGTGCTTATTATGTTGGTAGTTTTATTGCATCTGCGGAGATTTAATCATGTATCAATTATACGGTAAACACGAAATAACAGGTCAAGATATTCAAGCAATTAAACGACTTGAAGATAATGCTAGTGTTCCTTTTGACCATAACAACGTTGATTTTCAATTGTTTATTAAGTGGTTAAAAGAAGGTAATACACCAGAACCTGCAGCCAATACAACATTAGATTCTAATTGGGTTTCTAATATGCTTTCTGGTTATGGTTCAATAAATATAAAAAGACTATAAAAAATATCTACCTTACTATGAACACACTAATCACCGTACTTAAAAACAAAACAGTTTTATGGTCAATCTTTATTGCTGTATTATCAGTACTACAAGGTTTTCTATTTGAACTATCATTGACACCAATACACCAAATGATTGCTGGTATTGTAATATCTGTTGTCATAGTGTTGTTGAAATTTATTGAAACACCTGCATCATAAATAAAAGAATAACAGAGAATAAGAAATGCCATTAAGTACCATCGGAACCAATGCAATAGCAAACAATGCCGTACAGTCATATGACTTGGCTCCAGGTGTTGGTGCTCAGTTTATTGACACACAATCTCCAGCAGTTATCTATTACAATGGTCAGAACGTAACATCAAACATTGTTATTGCTGGTACTCTTAATGCTTTCTCGGCTGGTCCAATCACAATCAACTTAGGTCAATCAGTGACTGTTAACGTTGGTGGTGTATATACAATCATATAAGGTAGAAAATGCCAGGTACACTTAAATTAAAATCAGAAGCAGGGGGTTCGGTTGTATTGACCGCTAACACTAATGCGGCTACTGATTTAACTGTTAATATTTCACCAGTTGCCGGTACATTGGCAACATTGGTAGCGAATACAACTGGTCCATATTTTGCTCAGGGTGGTGTGGCAGGTAACGG